>OGZX01001593.1_pt1 | contig 21884 bp, 19 predicted proteins | sample 1576881 | NCBI WGS metagenome assembly OGZX01 (sample SAMEA3541542, study PRJEB24748) | human gut metagenome | biome: human gut; feature: human-associated habitat; material: faeces | place: China | collected 2012
CCAAACAACGTGTAGAAATATTCAAGCCCGCCATAGATACCCGCTATTCCGAAGCAGATGTAGTGTCCCACGACAGCCATTCCATAGCTTCGACCCCTATCGATTCATCGGCAAGTATCCTGCTGTTTACCTCAGAAATCGATGTGGTAGGCATTGACGAAGCCCAGTTCTTCGACAGCAGTCTGATTGATGTATGCAACCAGCTTGCCAATAATGGCATACGCGTCATTGTTGCAGGTTTGGATATGGACTTCCGCGGTAATCCTTTTGGTCCCATGCCCGGACTATGCGCCATTGCGGACGAAGTAGCCAAAGTGCATGCCATTTGTGTGAAATGCGGAGAGCTGGCCTCTTTCTCCCACCGCACTGTCAAGAACGATAAACAAGTCTTGTTGGGAGAAACGGCAGAGTACGAACCCCTATGCCGCGAATGCTATCAACAGGCCACCCAGGCAGACCGGCAAACGGCGAGCGATTAAGGAAACCATAAAATCAGAACTCTATGGAGCGTAAAAAAATCACATTCGACAGTTTCATCCGTGGCGTCATACTTGGCGTTATTATCATCGGTATTCTTATGCTCCTCAAGCGTTTGAGCAGTGTGTTGCTACCTTTTTTCATCGCATGGCTCATCGCTTATTTAATTTATCCGCTGGTTACCTTCTTCCAATATAAATTAAGGCTCAAGAACCGGATTGTCTCCATCTTTTGTGCCTTGCTTACTCTGTTGGCAATAGGCGCCATTGCATTCTATCTGCTTGTACCTCCTATAATTCAGGAGTTTGCCCGGGTAAAAGATTTGCTGATAGAGTACTTCTCCGGTGGTACGCACGATAGCAATATCCCCAAAACGCTGTCAGAGTTCTTGCGAGAAAATATAGACCTGCAATTCCTTACCCAACTGTTCAATGAAGAGAATTTGCTGGATGCACTCAGGGATGCAGTTCCTCGGGTATGGTCTTTATTATCAGAGTCAGTCAGTTTCTTATTCAGCTTCTTTGCATTCTTTATTATCCTTCTGTATATAGTCTTCATATTGCTGGATTATGAGAGTATCTCCGAAGGATGGACCCACCTGGTCCCGGAAAAATACCGTTCTTTCGTTGTAGGAATACTGAACGATATAAAGGACGGCATGAACAGGTATTTTCGCGGTCAGGCCTTTGTTGCTTTATGCGTAGGCATTCTATTCAGTATCGGCTTTCTGATTATCGATTTCCCTCTTGCCATCGGATTGGGACTGTTTATAGGCGCCTTGAACTTAGTGCCCTATCTGCAAATCATCGGTTTTATCCCCACTATTATGCTTGCGATATTGAAAGCTGCCGATACGGGTGGTAATTTCTGGATCATTCTTGCTTCGGCTACCGCTGTATTTGCAATTGTACAAGCCATTCAGGACGGATTCATCGTACCACGCGTCATGGGAAAAATTACCGGATTAAATCCGGCCATTATCCTATTGTCTCTATCGATTTGGGGGTCACTAATGGGTATGTTGGGCATGATCATTGCCCTTCCTCTTACTACCCTCATGCTTTCCTATTACCAACGTTTCATAATCAATCGGGAAAATATTCACAAATTAGAACCTACTGATAATCAAGAAGGAAAAACTCAAGAGAAAGATTAACAAGAACTTTTCCTCTTTATTCCCTTGCATTTTCAACAAAAGTGCCTATCTTTGCACCCGCTTAACAGCAATAAGGATTGAATCGCTAGCTCAGCAGGTAGAGCACAACACTTTTAATGTTGGGGTCTTGGGTTCGAGCCCCAAGCGGTTCACTGAAAGAAAAAGCTCCTACAATATCTTGATATTGCAGGAGCTTTTTTCATGGTATCAAGCCATCATGGAAGAATGCAGTATTTGGCTGACGGATTGATTTAAATAATCTTCAAAGCGGGCGTCAAACTTATATTCTCCGATTTGTATCAGCGGCTTGGTCAGTCCATGGAAATCACTGCCGCAAGTCATCAGGCACTTGCGTTTCAAGACTTCTGCAGCAAAATAATCTATTTGAAGGCTATCATGGTAGTTATTAAAGACTTCGAGACCCTCTGCACCCTTGTCCAACAGTTCCTCGACAAACTGTTCTTTACCTTTCAGGTTTAGTCCAGGATGGGCAACAACCGGTATTCCTCCGTTGTCGCGGATCATTTCGATGGCATCCCGGTATTCCATGTAACGGATGGGGACGAAGGCAGGTTTGCCCTGCGCAAAGTAGTCCAAATAGAAATTGATATAAGGCATATCGCTTCTTGAGCCTCCCTGCTGATAGGGAACAAGCAATGAAGATTGATATTTCTCATCCGAAAGCATGACTTCGGCAATCAACTCTCCCGTAGGTAACTTACCACCAGCCTTTTCCATTACCGCATCTGCATCTATCACAAAACCAAGATGCTGCAAATTACCAATCATCCCGGCAAACGAATCCATCACCTTGCCGGCAATATCGTCTTCGAGTACAGCGAAATCATTGGACTTCCAATCAATCTGATACCCCAATACATGTAAATTGATACCCTCATAACAACAGTCGATTTCAATTCCCGGAATAAAACCAATGCCGGCCTGACCGGCTAAAGAAACAGCTTCTGCGTTCCCTTTCACGGAATTATGGTCTGCGACAGCAAACGTCCGCATCTGCCGGGCAATACATTTGTCGATAAGCTCGGCAATACTGAACTCGCCGTCACTGCTGAATTGAGAATGAATATGCAAATCTGTCTGATACATAGCTTTGAAATGTTTGAGGCAAAGATATAAAAATCGCCCGGACCATTTTTATTATTGAAACATTTTCCTACCTTTGCGGCATGACAAAGACATTAAAATCGGATTTGGTTTAGTAAACAATCTGTGTTGCTGATACAGATTGTCCCCTTCGTTTGCTCTCGGGAACTCCTTTCGAGAGTAGTTTTCTATTAATATAATTCAAGTTTAATCTGCGTACAATGTGACAGAAGCATTGCTATGCTTTCACAGTGTAGGCAAAATACATTAAGACAATGAGTAACGAAAATAAAACCATTCACGATTTCGAACTAAATTTAATTTGTGACTTCTTTTCCAATATGAAGCGGCAAGGCCCCGGAAGCCCCGAAGCGACGCTGAAGGCATTGAGCTTTATAGATAATCTGACCGGCGAATCCCTTATCGCTGACATCGGCTGCGGAACAGGCGGCCAGACAATGATATTGGCTCAGAATGCCCCGGGACAGATTACCGGACTTGACCTCTTTCCGAAATTCATAGAGATATTCAACTACAATGCTGCAAAACTGAATCTACAGGATAGAGTGAAAGGCATTGTCGGCTCGATGGATGCCCTTCCTTTCGAGAAAGAATCATTAGACCTGATCTGGTCCGAAGGTGCCATTTATAATATCGGCTTTGAACGGGGATTGAGAGAGTGGCGCGAGTACCTGAAACCGGGGGGATACATTGCCGTCACTGAAAGTTCGTGGTTTACGGACGAACGTCCTAAAGAAATCAACGACTTCTGGGTGGATGCTTATTCCGAAATAGATACGCTCCCCCACCAAGTGACCAAGCTGTACAAAGCAGGCTACCTCCCCGTCGCTACATTTATTCTGCCGGAGAACTGCTGGACAGAGCATTACTTTGCTTCGAAGATTGCAGCCCAGAAGATTTTCCTTAAGAAGTATGCGGGAAATAAAACCGCCGAAGAATTCAGCACGCTTCAAACTGTTGAAGACGAACTATACCACAAGTATAAGGAATTCTACGGCTATACATTCTTCATCGCAAAGAAGGCGGAGCAATGATTTATTTGAATAGTCGCAGTTAAAAAGGCTACTGATTATTGACACTGCCGGGCACTTAGCCCGGCAGTGATTTTTTTTGCTATAAAGTTATTTGCTTGCCAAGTGATAAATATTCTTCATATCCTGGCTTGCAAGTTTCTTGAAGTTTCCTATAATCAGGCTGCCACCGTGGCTGCACTTGCGAACCATTTCTTCAATCTCTTCCTCAGAAATCTCCCTGCCTATCAGCTCTTTGATACTGACCGGCATACCGATGGTGCGATAAAAATCCTCCATTCTCTTGATGCCCAGCAAAGCCGTATGCTCCGGGTCGGTGAAATCATTGGCAACCCCCATTACGTTGACCGCAAAACGTACAAAGCGCGAAACATTCTCTTTATAGACATAGCGCGCCCAACTGCACCACAAGGCGGCAAGCCCTGCTCCGTGTGCCACGTCGAACATAGCGCTGAGTTCGTGCTCCAACTGGTGCGTAGCAAAGTCGCTTGTCATGCCACAACCCGTCAAGTCATTATGCGCCAGGCTGCCTGCCCACATGATTTGGGCACGGTGGCGGTAGTCTTCCGGATTTTGCAACACTTCCAAAGCACTGTCCTTCACCGTACGAAGCAGTCCTTCCGCCAGTTCATCGGTCAACGTCATATCATCATCGTGCGAGAAATAACGCTCCATGGTGTGCATCATAATATCCACTACTCCACAAGCCGTCTGATAGGCAGGCAAAGTATAAGTCCGTTCCGGGTTCATCACTGCAAACTTGCAACGGCAGATATTATTCGAATAGCCCATTTTTATATCACCGTCTTCATTGGTGATAACAGCACTGTCACTCATTTCGCTTCCGGCAGCCGGAATACTCAGCACCGTACCTATAGGAAGGCAACTCTCCGGTTTGGCGGCACCCGTAAAGAAGTTCCACACTTCACCCTCATAAGGTACTCCATAGCCGATGGCCTTCGCAGAGTCAATCACGCTTCCACCGCCTACAGCCAAGATAAAATCTACTTTCTCCCGACGACAGAGTTCAATGCCCTGATGCACCAACGAGAGGCGTGGATTGGGGACTACCCCACCCAGTTTGATATATCCTATGCCTTCCGCCTCTAACAAACGGCATACTTTATCGAGCAAACCGGAACGTTCCGCACTCTTTCCACCGTAATGAACCAGTACTTTCGTTCCGCCATACTGCTTTACCAACTTCCCGGTCTGTTCTTCCGAACCTGCTCCGAACACGACTTGCGTGGGAGCATAATAATTAAAGTCTTTCATTTCTTCAATATACTTAATTTGAAATTATGCTGATATAAGTAACCGCAAAGCTATTGATTATATCAGCAAAAACAAAGGAGACAACACGAATAATCCATGTTCCCGTCATTTTATAAAAACAAGCTGTTGACAGCCAATCCATTTGTACAGAAAAAATAACGTCCCAGTTTCTTTATTGTTTTCCCGTCAGGGCACCTTCTGAGCGGGGCCGGGAAATTTTACTAAAAATCAGTTGGGTATTTAGTAAAAACCTGACTGATTTTTAGTAAATGCCCAACTGAATTTTAGTAAAAAAACGGGGAACGTTTTTTATTGTTTCGATTTTTCAATTTCTGTAACGCAAAGTCACTATGCTTATTCCCGAAAGCATTCGGAAGAAGGTTTTACGCTTCCGATACAATCTCTGCCTCCGGCGTATACGGATGCGTGAACCAGAAGGACGAGCCTTCGCCCTCTCCACGGGATTCAACCCCGATCTGTCCGCCCATTCGCTCCACCAGACTCTGGCAGATAGACAGTCCGAGCCCGGCGCCTTGCACAAACGAGTCGAGTTTTGCAAAACGCTGGAAAACCTCTTGTTGCTTTTCGGGCGGAATGCCTTTTCCCGTATCCGTCACCCGGAAACGCACCTGATTGCCATTCTCCAAAGCGTAGGAAATGGTGATTGACCCTTCGGCGGTAAACTTCAAGGCATTGGTCATGAAGTTAGAAAGCACCTGCGTGATCCGGTTCTTATCGCTATAAATAGACAGTTGCGGTGAGCTTTCGTCGAAACGCAGTTCTACCGCCTCATTGGTATTCTTCTGCTCGAACGTAGTGATCACCTCCCGGCAAAGTTGGGGCAGTTCTACCCAAGCCTCAGTAAAATCTATCGTACCGGCCTCTATTTTGGAAATGTCCAGGATATCGGAGATAAGGTTGAGCAACAGCTCGTTGTTCTTCTCCACGATGGACATATACATTTTGCGTTCTTCCACCTCGTTGGTCTCGGCAAGCAGACTCGAGAAGCCTACAATGGCATTGAGGGGAGTACGTATTTCGTGGCTCATGTTGGCCAGGAATGCCGATTTGAGCCGGTCCGATTCTTCTGCTTTTTCCTTAGCTTGAATCAACTCCAACTCCACTTCCTTGCGGGTAGTGATGTCAGTAGCCAACTCCATGATAGCCCATCGGCCATCGAGCCACTCGAGCGCCATACTCTGAATGGTGTACCAACGCTTGGTAAAAGGATTGTAGTCTTCCCAATATTGAACACCTGTGGGTTGGCGATTGGCACTAAGCAACTTAGCCTTCGGGCAATGCTTGCAGGGACCATCCAGTCCGGCATTCAGCATTTCCCAGCACTTTGCATTATCCGCCACTTGTCCTGCCTCTTCCCTGAAAGGCTTGTTCGCAAAAATCACTTCCAACGATTCGTAATCGCTAACGAAGATATTGGTATTGATATTATCCAATACCTTTTGCATGGTCCGCTGCGACAGATGCAAGGATGTTTCTACCTGCCAACGCTTCGTTGCGGTAGATACGATTTGCGAGATCTGGCTCATCAGTTCCACATCCTTTTTGTCCCATTGCTTATCCCAGCAGAAGTTAAACGAAAGGAATCCGAAATGTATGCCCAGTTGTGACAACGGGAAGACGGCAATCGCCTTTACACCCTGTACTTCCAGCATTTGCGTAATAAAGGGATCGAGCGAATAAATATCGGATGTACAGATGAGGTTATCTTTGGCAAGCATATCAAACCAAGGCTTTCCGGCTTCGATAGTCATGCTTCGCAAATAATCTATGGCAGGTTCAATGCCGTCATTACACCATTCATTGGTACATCCATAGGTCACTCCATCGAGATGGTTTTCCCATGTAGCCAAGCGGTCAACACCGGTATATCGTCCTATTTCAGCAAGCGCCATGTTCATGGCTGTAGGTATATCTGGTTCCAGCTGCAATATTTGCAACACTTTGATGAACAATGCCTGACGCCGATTGGTTGCTTCCAGATCTTCCTGAATGGCTATCAAGTCTTTGGATTTCTCTTCGACCATCTGCTCAAGCCGGGTACGATACTGTTCCAACTCCAAATCAGCTTGTTTTTGTTCCGGATCAGAAAACTTCATATTCAATTAATATTTAATTAATACTTGACATACAGAAGTAAAATTAGCAAAAAAACAGATTCTAATTCTGCTGAAAAACATTCCATATATCACAAATATATGCATTTATTTTATATATAAAAAGCAAATGCCTCTCAACAAATACTCACTTAAAGTCCGAATAACAGGACCTTTATGGAAGTATTCATGACACAATTCCTCCTTTCGTTTCAAACAATATCCATACTTTTTCAAACAACACATTTTAGAGAACTTCTACCAAACCGCGACAACCTCTACACGAATATATTTTACATTCGCTTAACTTGAAATACAAAACCGAATAAGAAGGTAAAACAGAGATTACAGAGGGGCTATCGACATGATAGGAGCAACACAAATTCATAGGTAGTCATCTTCAATTCCAACATAACAAAATTCCAAGAAAACATTATGAATTACAATTTGATAGGGTTTATCATCCTACTTTTAATTACATTAAATACTCAACGCGTTCGTAACATGAAAGAACAAATAATTGCTGTCGGAAGTTCAGTAAGTGTTCCCCGAATTATCTTAAATTGTTTTTTGTTCACCAAAAAACAGCTATATTTGCCCACGAAACCATAACAGAATACATTTTGGGCACAATTCTTAAATTTGTTTTAGCTTAATATTAGCCTCACAGACCACAGGCTAATTTCTTTTGTTTGAGTAATCCCTACTTAAACAGGTTTTTCATTGTATCATTTTTCACTATTAACCACACTGTCCGTCAAGGCAGTTGTCATCAGCCATCCACGCGCCTGAACGGGCTTATTATCGCCGTTGAAGTGCCTGGCGGCGTATATGCAAATGGAAAATTTCGTAAAGGACATTAAGCTAAATATAGATATAGAAATAAAAAGAATTGAGCTACTACAGATTGATACTCTCGATAAAATAAGGCAGAAAGTTGACTTCATACAATCCTCACTCACTCTGCTAAAACAGAAAACTTCGGGATATCAATTTGAAAGTCCACAAGAAGAGGTGCTTTTCTTTAAGGTCTGGAAACCACAAGTATTCAGTCTGTTAATATTCCATGTCCATCTGTACCGGATTGAAAAGCATCGCACAGGCCAATCTCCGGTAGCCCAGTTAAAGTATCTGAAAGCGGAATATGAAAATCTGAAAAGAAAGGTTCTTGACAGTGCGTTTTATAACTATTACCAAACGGGACAAACCGATCTTGATAATCTCTACTTCAGAAGGGGGCATTACGATATTTACTCTGATACCCAATGCGACTTTCTGAACAAGGATACTTCGTTTTCTACAATGCACGACTCCAGCGTCGCCGGGTTTCTGGCAGACGGGCATCTGAGGCAATACCTGTCTAACGAAATAGAGCTACTATCCGAGAAACTGCACTTCAAACTGACCGCCATCATCGAAGAGCAACTGTTGCAGTGGACAGAAAGTAAAGTTGCACTCGTAGAATTGATTTATGCCCTATATGCAAGCAAATGCCTGAACAACGGGAACAGCAATCTGAAAGACATCGCTTTCTGTTGCGAAATTCTTTTCAATATCGAGATTGGCGATTTTTACAGAATATTCCTTGAAATCAGGAACAGAAAGAAGAACAGAACGCTATTTCTGGACAAGTTGAAAGAGAAAATAATTAAAATGATGGACGAACTGGACAAATAAATCTTGGGGCATCTTGTGACATCTTGTGAAAAAGCCAAACCGCTAATATCCAACTTTGCAGAAAACTTGAAAACAAAGATAAATATTAGCTTTTAGAACGATGAACACAGTAGTCACATGGGAGATAAAGGTCAAGAATACGCCTTTACTAATAAAGAAATGCAGCCATTGCGATAGCAACAGATTCTATTGCAGCGACAAGTTCAGGATGAATGCACAAAAAAAGAATATTGACGTATGGCTGATTTACAGATGCGTGCAATGCGACAATACCTGTAACCTCACCCTGCTATCACGGAAAAGAACAGACTTAATAGACAAGACCTTATTCCACAGCTTCTCTGTGAATGACACGGAAACAGCCTGGAAATATGCCTTTTCCCCGGAACTGGAAAGGCAGAATAACGCAACATTAGACTTTAATAGCGTCGACTATGAAATCGTCAGCAGCGTTTCTATGGAAAACCTTCTTATGCTGACCGGTGAATCCGTCAGCATCCGGATAAAATGCAGTGTTGAATTCAGCATCAAACTACCTTTGCTGCTTAGAAGATTTTTCCCATTTTCTTCAAGCCAAACGAAACAGATGCTTGAACAGGGCATCATTTCCATTCCCACAGACGGCTCACCTCAGAAATATAAGGTAAGGAACGGTGATGTCATTTCAATTGATATAGGACGTCTGTCAAGATGGCGTAAAGAATAACATTAAAGCCTTTCCGCAAAAGGACTACACCATTCACATAGGATGACATGTTCCTTTTATACAACAGGAAATACATGGTTAATATTTCAAAAAGGATAGCTTCATAAAACAAATAATTACTTCTTTTGCACTCGCCTCAAACAGAAGCCGGACAAAATGAGTAATAATGTAGACATAAGAACGCTCGAATCCTTACAGCATGGAAATCATGATGCTTTTGAGGCTGTCTTTATTACCTATTACAGTAAGGTCAAGGCATTTATCTATGGCTATATCAAATCGGAAACAGATGCAGAGGAACTGGCGGAAGAGTTGTTTGTAAACCTTTGGATGAACCATCGCTCCATCAATACTTCCAAATCATTCGACTCTTTTCTGCATACCATTGCCAGAAACTCTGCTATCAACTTCCTGAAGCATAAATATGTGCACGATGCCTATCTGAGTAATGCCCCGATGCAGGAATGCAGTTCTACTTCTGAAGAAGATCTCATTGCCAAAGAACTTGGCCTGCTGATAGACGAGACGGTGGAGAAAATGCCCGAACAACGAAAAAAGATTTATCAGCTAAGCCGCAACGAAGGACTGAACAACGAAGAAATTGCCGCACGGCTGAATACTACCAAAAGGAACGTGGAAAGCCAACTAAGCCTTGCTCTGAAAGAGATACGAAAAGTCATTTCATGCTTCTTCCTACTCTTGTTCTGAACTTCGGAGTTTTTGAATTTATAAACTCAGTACAGCTTCTCCCCAAAACGACAAATAGAACAATCTCACTTTCTTCGTACCTCCTTCGTACCCGGTTCGTACCTGAGTCGTACCTGGTTCGCTTATTTTCTCCCCCTATAGAAGCGAAGAAAACACGAAGCAGGTACGAAGGAGAAGAGAAAGAGAACAAAACGGGGACAGAAGCAAAGAAGTACTTTCCCAATCGGAATCAAGGAATCACAATATGCTTCCCTTCGGGAGTAACGACTACAGACCCCGTTTTGATGTAATGCTTGCCATCGGAGGATACAATCACAGAAGAGCCTGTATCAATATAGTGCTTGCCATCAGGCCCGACAGCGACCTTGGTTCCACTACTCTTACCGGTACTTCCTTTCTCATCCGAAGAATTAATCTCTCTTACAGCCGAACTCGGATAATTACCTTCCAAACGGCTCTTCATTTCTACCACTTTCCCGTCTTCAAACCAAATCTTCACAACCGAGCATCCCGTATTCCCATTGCCACGGAAGGTCCAAGCCTCTCCCTCACTGTCCAAGTCCCGAAGAACCGGTTCTCCCAAAATAGTACATACTTCTTTAAAGTCCATGCCCCGCTCAATGCTACCCAGCTGCTTGGAATTGAACCCATAGCTACTGGTATAGACACCACAACTCGTTGCTAACACGGCAAATAACAACAACAAAATAATCGAACTCGTTTTCATAATAGATCTTTTTAAAGTTTTTATCTATATAGACAAATGTAAGATGATAAGACATCATTTCCCAATGATTCTCTCTATTTATAAATAGGGTTTTCCCTATCTATAAAAAAAACAGTGCTTCTCCATTGAGTTTTCCAAGCCTCAACTGTATATATTACAAAAGCAATAAGATGGAGACAAACAGAATACACAGAATTATCCGCAAATATCTATCCAACCGCTTCTCTGCCGAAACAGAAGAAAAAGTTCAGAAATGGATAATAAAGGATAAAGATGCCGAGGCAAAAGAAGAAGCCTCGTTTGCTTACTGGAATGAGTTGGAGCCAAGAACAGAAGCAGATACCTACTCCGCCCTGGAAAGAGTGAACCGGAGAATCGGTTACACCAGACTCCGCAGGATTCCGTTCTATCAAAGAATCGCCCGCATAGCAGCTGTTCTTATTCCGCTATTCATCATCGCGGGAGGTTATTTATACTATTCCTCTACCAGAAACGGCCTTATCGAAATCTCTGTTGCTTATGGAGAGGAAAAGCATTTTCTGCTACCGGACAGTTCCGAGATATGGCTGAATGCAGGAACTATCTTTAAATACCCCAAGAACTTTGCAGGTGACGAGCGCCGCGTTTACCTGGATGGCGAGGCCTATTTCTCCGTCAAGCGGAATGCCACGAAACTATTTATCGTAGAAACGTCGCAGCTATCGGTTAAAGTATTGGGTACTAAATTCAATGTGAAAGCATATTCCGATGATGAAGTGGCAAGCGCTACCCTGACAAGTGGTAAAGTGGAAGTCAAACCTTCCGCTCAAAGCCCACAGATACTGAAGCCGAATGAACAATTGACCTATAACAGAAGTACCGCACGCATCAGTGTAGCAGAAATCCCATCTACCGACACTGACGGCTGGATTACGGGAAAGTTAATATTCACCAATGCATCTTTCAACGAAATACAGCAAACCCTGGAGAGACGCTACAACATAATCATAGAGAATGCCTTACCGGTTTCCTCGTCCAAGCGATATACCGTCAGGTTCCTGAAGAACGAGCGTCTTGACGAAATACTGAATGTACTGGGAGATATCATCGGCTTCGACTACCGGAGAGATGGAAGTAACATAAAACTAATCAGCAAACCATAAACGAACCGCCCATGAAGAAAAAGGAACCGGGCAGCAGCTTGAGACCCTCTACCCGGTTCTGAAATGTCAATCCTCCTTAAACCGTGAAGTAAAATGAAGTATTAACATACAAATGTACAATAATGAATCGAATAAACACCCATAAACAGGCTGCTAAAACTGTCCTTCTCCTGTTTTTTACTTTCCTGTCACTGAGCGTCGTGGCGCAAAGTGGAGAGAAGAAAATAACCATACAAAGCCAAAGCATCTCGCTGAGAGAGGCCTTTATACAAATAGAACAACAGACCGGCTACAGCATAGCCTACGAGCAATCGGACCTGGATGTAGAGAGAAAACGTTCCCTATCCCTGAAAGATGCAAGCATCGGCAAAGCACTGACACAGATTCTAAAGAACACCCCCTATATATACAAACTTAAAGGATACCATATCATCATCTGCCTGCCCGACAGTAAACAGAAAACCAATAAAGAAAAGACACAAAAACTAACACAAACCATAAGAGGCGTCATCACCGACTCCAAAACCAATGTACCCATAGAATATGCCACTGTAATGGTGCAAGGCAGTTCCTCCGGTGCCACAACAGACAGTCTGGGACGCTTTAAGATAGACCATATCCCCGTGGGACGCTGCAACATCCTGACTTCATACGTGGGCTACAATACAAATATCATCAATGAGATACTTGTCACCTCCTCAAAAGAAGTCTATGTAGAAATACCTTTAGAGGAAAACATACAAAGCCTGGATGAAGTCGTGGTACAGCCCGAAGTACAAAAAGACAACCCCCTGAACACAATGGCGATAACCGGTGGACGCCTGATAAGTATGGAAGAAGCCGGCAGATTTGCCAACGGCTTCGAAGACCCCGCGCGGCTGAGTTCCGCCTTTGCCGGCGTGGCGGGAGACGTAGGAACCAATGCAGTGGCAATCAGAGGAAACGCCCCGCAGTTCACCCAATGGCGGCTGGAGGGTGTCGAGATTCCCAACCCCACCCATTTTGCCGATTTATCGGGATTGGGGGGAGGCTTCCTGTCGGCTCTGAGCACCCAAGTCATAGGCAACTCCGACTTTTACAACGGTGCCTTCCCTGCGGAGTACAACAATGCACTATCGGGCATATTCGATATTCATATCCGAAACGGAAACAACCGGAAGTACGAACATACCTTCCAACTCGGACTTTTGGGCATTGACCTGGCATCCGAAGGACCTATCAGCCGGAAGCAAGGAAGCTCCTACATCTTCAACTACCGTTTCTCCACCACCTCCCTCGCCACCGGAAATGACGTCAACCTTAAATATCAGGACCTGACCTTCAAACTGAACTTCCCCACCAAGAGAGCTGGTACTTTCTCCATTTGGGGAATAGGACTGATAGACCGAAACAAAGTAAAGGCGGAAGAACGTAGCGAATGGGAAACAATAGGTGACCGCCAATCCGGTGAGAACCGACTGAACAAAGCGGCAGGCGGATTAACGCATCAATACCCTATCAACGAAACTGCCTACCTTCGTTCTTTCTTGGTTGCCACCTACTCCAAAGACCATTTGGCGATGGACCAACTTACCGAAACAAGTAATATGCTTATCCCGGTAGCAGATATCCAAAATTCAAAATGGGACGTTGTATTCAATTCTTACCTGAACAAAAGATTCAGTGCCAAGCATACCAACAGAACAGGCATCACAGTGACCGGATTGAAGTATGACCTCGACTACAAAGTCAGCCCCTATCTCGGTTTGGACATTCCTATGGAGCGGATTTCAAAAGGAAACGGAGAAAGTGCCGTCCTGTCGGCTTACAGCAGTTCCGTCATCAATCTGGATAAACATTGGACTACCAGCATAGGGGTTAATGCCCAATACTTTACACTCAACAAGAACTGGTCGGTAGAGCCTCGTGCCGCCATTAAATGGCGACCGAATCCCCGTCATTCCTTTGCTCTGGCATACGGGCTGCACAGTCGCAGAGAGAAACTGGACTACTATTTCATTACCCGGGAAGTAAATGGTAAAACCGAGTCCAACAGATACCTCGATTTCTCCAAAGCTCACCACTTCGGACTGACTTATGACTGGAACATCAACCCGTACCTGCACCTCAAAATAGAACCTTACTATCAATACCTCTTCCACATTCCGGTTGAGGAGAACACCTCCTTTTCCATCATCAACCACGAAGATTTCTACCTAGACAGGCTCTTGGTAAACAAAGGTTTGGGAAAGAATTACGGCATAGACATTACCTTGGAGAAGTATATGCAGAACGGCTTCTACTATATGATGACTGCCTCTCTTTTCAAATCCAGATACAAAGGGGAGACAACAACTGGCGCAACACCCGACTCGACAAAGGCTTTATGATGAACCTCCTTGCCGGCAAAGAATGGATGGTGGGCAAACTCAAACAGAACGTATTCAGCCTCAACACCCGCTTCTTCTTCCAAGGCGGTGGCCGCTATACGCCGGTGGACGAAGAGAGAAGCCTGAAAGAACATGACGTTGTGTTTGATGAAACGCGCGCATACAGCCTGAGGTTCAAGCCTTCCTTCAACGGAGACATCTCTGTCAGCTACCGCATCAACAAGAAAAAAGTATCACATGAGTTTTCCCTGAAAATGCTGAATGTAGGCATGCGCACTGGGATGCACTTCTATCAGTATGACGAACGCGACCATAAAGTCAATAAGAAAGACGGATTGGGGCTGATTCCTAATATCAGTTATAAGATATACTTTTAGGATTCGGTATTAAATGGCATTGAGAGGTACAATTTAAGTGCCTCTCACTATTTGTATATCTATTTATCACCTATTAAGAATTTATATATATGCCCCAAAATCTCTTTATACACATCAATAGGAATTTTATGACTTTGGCAGAATATTTTCAAGTTATCGCAATACAACTCTAATGCAGGCATCATGTCTTCGGTTGCGATATCAACGTGCTTCATCATCCTTCCATTTTTCTCATAGACTGTGATTGATTTTATACTATCAAATGCCATAGCATAGAACCAAATCAATAAGAAACTCGTATTCAGTTCATTTCGCAGGAAGAAGGCCAGTCCAGGGACATTGAACATCAATTCTCTCAACCAGGTTCTTACCTCAGGTATCTCATACAGTTCTCTTGCATCCCCATCGTATCCTCCTATTCCAAGAAGAACTTTTTCTTTCAATGAATACATGACCTCTCTATTTACAGACATTCTTCCTACGAAGTCTGCCAGATAATCATAATTCATTGATAATATTTCTTCCTTATCAATAATCAATGTCGGGTCAGCACTTTCCAAAAGACTATTCATAACCCAATATTCCTCGTACTGATTTGCATAATCTACAACAGGAGAGACATAGTTTAATAATAGGTCTTTAGATTGGGGAGACAATTCCTGGTTAAAAGGAATTGTCAGATACCATTTATTGTCTTTCACGCCTATTTGCAAAATATCAAAAACTTCCCAAAAAGCTTTATGTTGTTCCAAATCAACCAGCACTATCAGAATAGGAATATCATGATTCTGATAGAAATTCAAATGTTTTACATCATCGCAAAACACCCATCCTCTGCCATTACGACTATCAAAATAGGACTTCCCGGTCTTCACCTGTATAGCAATCGTTTTCCCCGTTAACAGCCTGTCTTCAGACACGACATCAATATAGGCATCTATACCAAAATCATCTTCCAGATGTGTGGGGCGCAACATCCATTTCAGTTCATTTTCAACTAACTGTCGTAAAAGATTCATACCTTGGCGACTTATTTCCATCTGCTGAGTATATTGGGGTGCTTTCATAACTTTTCAATAAAAAGAACGCTACAAATATAGACAACTCTACAAACAATATCTTCTTTTTATTCTATTTTTAATCAGAAAACGGCTATAATGCTGTATAACATGCAGCAAATCCTGCCATCCGCCTATTCTCCTTGAACTAACTTGCTTGATGGAGCGTTATATCTACAATAACCAAAACAGAAAGTATTATGGACAGAAGTTTAATTCATAGCAATGAATTGCATTTCATCAGCAAGAAACGCATTCACCAGGCAGTAGAGAAGATGGTAGAGTCACTTGATCTGGCAGCAGGTTCCACTACCGGGTTCGACCTTTATACAGTAGTAGAAAGCTACTTCACGGATTTAGAGAAACGAAGGGAGATCAATCGGCTGCTGAATCTGAAAGAGGATGTGTGCGAAGAGATAGAAGAAGAACTCGGAGTTTACGAGGCATAAAAAAAGATTTAGGGGCGTAACGCCCCTAAATCTTTTTTTATCAGTCCTTCGCCTGATGCACCGTCAACTGCGGGAACGGGAAGCCGATACCTTCCTTATTGAATACAGAGTAGATATTCTTGTTCATATCGAAATAAACACCCCAGTAGTCTCCACTCTTCACCCATACGCGGATTACTACATTCACGCTGCTTGCATCCAGGGCATGAAGGGCAACAAAAGGTTCGGGAGTATTCAGGATGCGGCTGTCATCGGCAATGATGCGGCGCACGGTGCTTTCCACTTTATCATAGTTCTCGCCATACTCCACACCGATTACCCAATCTACGCGACGGGTATCTTCGCGGCTATAATTGGTTACGGTGCCGCTACTCAGGGCGCCGTTGGGGATATAGATTACCTTGTTGTCGGCAGTAGTGAGGATGGTGTGGAAGATTTGAATCTCGCGCACGGTCCCCGATACACCCTGGCTTTCAATCCAGTCACCCACCTTGAAAGGACGGAACAGTAATACAATCAGTCCACCGGCAAAGTTCTGCAAGTTTCCGGACAGCGCCATACCGATAGCAACACCGGCAGATGCCAGCAGGGCGGCGAATGAGGTAGTTTCCACTCCCAACTTGCCGATGACGGCAATAATCAACAGGATAGTCAGCAGGATATTGACCAGACTCTTTACGAACGTCTGCACACCGGCATCGATGTGTCTCTTCTCCAGGACACGGGATAGAATCTTCTTGATGAAGGAGATAAGGAACCGTCCTACAACAAAGATGATGAGAGCTCCGATGATGCGTCCGCCGGCACTTACACTCCAGTCTATCAGTTGCTGAATAAAGATTTGTAACTTGCTGAAACCGTCTTCAGCAACCTGGGCAGCAGCAGCTGCCATTAATAAGGATGATAGCATAACTTGATTCGTTTTTTAATTAGTTGATTGCAAAATTAACAATTTTGTTTAGAATTTCGTTCACTTCATTTGCCACTTTCGGCAGAAAGGTCTACTTTTGCCCTCGATTTCAACTAAGGGGTGCCCTAATATGACGGGCTGAGATCATACCCATTGACCTGATCCGGGTAGTGCCGGCGGAGGGAAAAGAAGAAAAGTTCCCCTTTTCTGTATTAATCTAAATGGAATTATTGCGAATGAAGAGACATGCAATGGCAGTCTGCTTGCTGACGGCAGCACTGGGCGTCTATGCGCAGACGCACGAGAAAGACAGCCTGCGGGTAGTAAACCTGCAAGAAGTAGAAGTAATTTCCACACGGGCTACCGTAACCACACCGGTAGCATTTACCAACCTGAGCAAAGAACAACTGCGGAAGCAGAACTTCGGGCAAGACCTGCCCTACCTGCTGAGCATGACACCCAGTGCCATCACCACCAGCGATGCCGGCGCCGGAGTAGGCTACACCACCCTGCGAGTGCGCGGAACGGACGGCACGCGCATCAACGTCACCGCCAACGGTGTCCCCATAAACGATGCCGAGAGCCACACCGTGTTCTGGGTAAACCTGCCGGACTTTGCCTCGTCCGTAAAAGACGTGCAGATACAGCGCGGCGCGGGCACATCGACCAACGGCGCAGGCGCTTTCGGCGCCAGCATCAATATGCAGACGGGCGACTTCTCGCTGAAACCGTATGCCGAGTTCAACGGCTCCTACGGCTCCTTCAACACACATAAAGAAACGGTAAAGGTAGGTACGGGGCTGATAGACGGTCACTGGTCGTTCGACGCACGGCTCTCCAATATCAGTACGGACGGATACATCGACCGGGCATCCGTCGGTCTGAACTCCTACTATCTGCAAGGTGGATACTACGCCGACAACACTTCCATCAAGCTGATAACCTTTGCCGGCAAGGAGCGCACTTACCACGCCTGGAACTACGCCACAAAGGAAGAGATGGAGCGGTACGGCCGCCGCTACAATTCCTGCGGATTCATGTATGCCACCGACAAGGAAGGAAATATCTACGGAAAAGAATATTATAAAGAAGAGGACGGAACGAAACATTACCTCGTCGACGAAGGCGGACGGCTGCACTTCTACGACGACCAGACGGACAACTATACGCAGAAGAACTACCAACTGCTGTTGAACCATACCTTCACCCCGCAGTGGAACGTGAACCTGGGCCTGCACTACACCAAAGGCGACGGTTACTATCAGGAGTACAAAGGCAGCCGCTCGCTCGTAGAATACGGGCTGACCCCCTTCGAACACAACGGCGCACCGGTAGAGAGCGCCGACCTCATCCGCAAAAAAGCTATGGACAACTGGTTTGGCGGCGGCATCTTCTCCATCGCCTACAAAGGCGACCGGCTGAATGCCTCGCTGGGCGGCGGACTGAACCGCTACGACGGCGATCACTTCGGCAAAGTGCTTTGGGTACAGAACTACATCGGTGCGCTGGACCCCGACCACGACTACTACCGCAACCGCGCCACTAAGAACGACGGAAACATCTATCTGAAAGCCAACTACGAACTCACTACCGGCCTCAGCGCCTACCTCGACCTGCAATACCGCCACATCAGCTACAAGATAAACGGACGGAACGACAAGTACGACTGGACTGCCGCCACCCCCGGAATGCAGAAACTCGCCATCGACGAAGACTTCGGCTTCTTCAACCCCAAAGCGGGACTTTCCTGGCAGATAGACCGCAACAACCGCCTGTACGGCTCGTTCAGCGTGGCGCACAAGGAGCCGACGCGCAACAACTATACCGACGGTTACTTCACCGAGCGCCCCAAAGCCGAGCGCCTCTTCGACTACGAACTGGGCTACACCTATGCCAACTCATGGCTGAGCGCCGGCGCCAACCTCTACTATATGGACTACAAAGACCAGTTGGTACTGACGGGCGAACTGAACGAGATAGGCGAGCCGATGGCAAACAACGTGCCGGACAGCTACCGCATGGGCATCGAACTGATGGCAGGCATCAAACTGCCTTTCGGCCTGCAATGGGACATTAACGCCACGCTGAGCAAGAACCGGGTGAAGAACTTCACCGAAACACTGTTTGAGAATGAAGAAGCAGGCACGGAGCCCTGGATCATCCAGCACGGTGATACACCTATCGCCTTCTCGCCGGACTTTATCTTGAACAATCGCCTGGGCTATACATTCCGAGGCTTCGAAGCCTCGTTGCAGTCGCAGTACATCAGCAAGCAGTACATGAGTAACGCCCGGCAGAAGGACTGCACGCTGGATGCTTACTTCGTCAGCAATCTGAATCTATCGTACACCTTCCGGCTGCCCCGGGTGAAGTCGGTCACCGTAGGCTTTACCATCTACAACCTGTTCAACGAAACGTATGAGAACAACGGATTCGCCGGCAGCGGGTATTATTACGACGACAACGGTGCAAAAGCGCGCTACAACTATGCCGGCTATGCCGCACAGGCAGGGACGAACGTACTGGGACATATAGCCCTGAGTTTCTAAACATTAAGGCTTCAGATGTCAAGCAATAAAGAATGAGAATTAGCACAATAATATAGTATGGAAAACGTTCTCGAAATCACCGGCACGCTCGTCGGCCTTCTCTACCTTTGGCTGGAGTATCGCGCCAGCATCTACCTGTGGATAGCAGGCATCGTGATGCCTGCCGTCTACATCTTCGTCTACTACGACGCCGGGTTATATGCCGACTTCGGCATCAACATCTACTACCTGGGCGCCGCCATCTACGGCTGGATGATGTGGAAGTACGGCAGCTTCCTTCGGAAGAAGTTGCTGAGACAGGCAGCCTCGGGACAGGGAGAAAAGGCGGTGGAACTGCCCATCACCCGTATGCCGGGGCGCTACTTGCTGCCGCTCACGGGTGTGTTCGTCATCGCGTTAGTAGGCATCGCCTGGATACTGATAAACTTTACGGACAGCAACGTACCCTGGCTGGACTCTTTCACCACTGCACTGAGCATTATCGGCATGTGGATGCTGGCACGCAAGTACGTGGAGCAGTGGTGGACATGGATTGCCGTGGATGCCGTCAGTGCCGGGCTGTACATCTACAAAGGGCTGGAATATACCGCCGGACTGTATGCCCTTTACACAATAATCGCTATCTTTGGCTACTTCAAATGGAAAAGAATAATGGAAAAATAGAAGCGGTAGTCCTCGCCAACGGGGAATATCCGACGGCTGCCCTGCCCTTGCAGATATTGGCAGAAGCGCCTTATGTGGTTTGTTGCGACGGCGGTGCCGACGAGTATATCCGCCGCGGCCACGTGCCCGACGCGATTATCGGCGACGGAGACTCACTGAGCCGCGAGAACCGTGAGCAGTACGCGCACCTGTTGCACCGCATCAGCGACCAGGAGACGAACGACCAGACAAAAGCCGTCAACTACCTGCTGGCACAAGGCAAGCGCCGCATCGCCATCGTCGGCGCCACGGGCAAGCGCGAAGACCACACGCTGGGCAACCTCAGCCTGCTCATCGACTATATGCGTGCCGGCGCCGATGCACGGACGTATACCGATTACGGCGTCTTTATCCCCTGCCGTGACACTTGCACCTTTGCTTGCCGCCCCGGACAGCAAGTTTCTATCATCAACTTCACCGCCCACGGCCTGCGCGGGCAGGGACTGGTCTACCCTCTGAGCGACTTCACCAACTGGTGGCAAGGCACGCTCAACGAATGCACGGGCACGGAGTTTACGGTGGAGGCACAAGGGGAGTATCTGCTGTTCATCAATTACTAAAAGGACATGGATACGCGGTATCTATTTCTTTCCTTCCGCCACTTCTACGAAGTACACGCTAATACAAATCAAGGCGATGGCCACCGTCTGCGTCCAACTGAAACGGTCTTGCCCCAAGGCAAGGGAGACAATCGTGGTAACCACCAGTATCAGGTAACTGTACATGGCAACAACCGTCGTCTTGAGATACTTCAATCCGATAGGCACCAGGAAATAACTCAGGTAAGTAGGAAAGATAAGAACGAACGCCAACACAGCCCACGGCATCCAGTGCCACTCTCCATGCAAGGCATCCACGAACATAGGTGCATCCCAGCCGACGACGAACGATACCACCAATCCGGAGACGGCAGCACCGCTGAATACATACTTCATCATCGTCACCACTCCCACCTCTTCCAGCAGCCGCTTGCTCACTATCAGATAGATGGCAAAAACCAGTGAGCTGACCAGGCACAGTATATTCCCCGTCAGCGCATCGTGCGCCAAGTCATCGCTGCCTTGCGTAAGGATGCACAGCAACGCACCGCCAAAGCCCAAAGCGATGCCGATGATCTTCATCAATGTTGCCTTTTCGTACAAGAAGAATACAGAGAAAAGAAACACCCAGATGGGCTGCATGGAATTGAAGATGGCACTGGAAACGGGCGTCGTCTTGCTGATGCCCAGCAGGTAGCAGAGCATGAAACCGTAGAGTCCGAAGGCTCCCAGGCAGAACAACCCGGTGCGCTGCCAGCGGGTGACGGGGGCTTCCCTTACAAACCAGCCTGTT
>OGZX01001595.1_pt1 | contig 21859 bp, 16 predicted proteins | sample 1576881 | NCBI WGS metagenome assembly OGZX01 (sample SAMEA3541542, study PRJEB24748) | human gut metagenome | biome: human gut; feature: human-associated habitat; material: faeces | place: China | collected 2012
TGATCATCGAAAAGAAATTCGGTGCTCCTCACATTACAAAAGACGGTGTAACGGTAGCAAAAGAAGTTGAAGTGGCTTGCCCGTTTGAAAACATGGGTGCCCAGTTGGTGAAGGAAGTTGCTTCCAAGACAAATGACAATGCCGGTGACGGTACGACAACTGCTACGGTTCTGGCACAGTCTATTATCGGTGTCGGTCTGAAGAACGTTACGGCAGGTGCCAATCCGATGGACCTGAAACGTGGTATCGACAAAGCTGTTGCTAAAGTAGTAGAAAGCCTCGCTGCACAGTCTGAAGCTGTAGGCGACCAGTTCGAAAAGATCGAACACGTAGCTAAGATTTCTGCAAATGGTGACGAAGCTATCGGTAAGCTGATCGCAGAAGCTATGCAGAAAGTGAAAACAGAAGGCGTTATCACGGTAGAAGAAGCTAAAGGTACTGAAACAACTGTTGATGTTGTTGAAGGTATGCAGTTCGATCGCGGTTATATCTCTCCGTACTTCGTAACGAATACTGAAAAGATGGAATGCGAGATGGAAAATCCGTATATCCTGATCTACGATAAGAAGATCTCTGTATTGAAAGACTTGCTGCCTATCCTTGAACCGGCAGTTCAGAGCGGCCGTCCTCTGTTGATTATCGCTGAAGATATCGATAGTGAAGCATTGGCAACTTTGGTTGTAAACCGTCTGCGTGGTTCTTTGAAGATCTGTGCTGTTAAGGCTCCGGGCTTCGGTGACCGTCGTAAAGCTATGCTGGAAGATATCGCTGTATTGACTGGCGGTGTCGTTGTCTCTGAAGAAAAAGGCTTGAAGCTGGAAGGTACTACAATGGATATGCTGGGTACTGCTGAAAAGATTACGGTAGACAAAGATACAACTACTATCGTTAACGGTGCCGGTGACAAAGCTGCTATCCAGGCTCGTATCGGTCAGATCAAGACTCAGATCGAAAATACGACTTCTGACTATGACAAAGAAAAACTGCAGGAACGTCTGGCTAAGATGGCCGGTGGTGTTGCAGTTCTTTACGTTGGTGCTCCTTCTGAAGTAGAAATGAAAGAAAAGAAAGACCGTGTAGACGACGCTTTGCATGCAACCCGCGCTGCAATTGAAGAAGGTACGGTTCCTGGTGGTGGTGTTGCTTACATCCGCGCTATCGAATCTCTGGAAGGCATGAAGGGTGAAAACGAAGATGAAACAACCGGTATCGAAATCGTTAAACGTGCGATCGAAGAACCGTTGCGTCAGATCGTTGCCAACGCTGGTAAAGAAGGTGCAGTAGTTGTTCAGAAAGTGAAAGAAGGCAAGGGTGACTTCGGTTATAACGCTCGTACGGACAAGTATGAAAACTTGTGTGCAGCCGGTGTAATCGACCCGACTAAGGTAACACGTGTAGCTTTGGAAAATGCAGCCTCTATCGCAGGTATGTTCCTGACTACAGAATGTGTGATCGCTGAAAAGAAAGAAGAAGCTCCTGCAGCTCCAGCTATGAACCCGGGTATGGGTGGCATGGGCGGTATGATGTAATTCTTCCCATAAAGCATAAATCAAAAGCGGCTGCTTCCCGAAAGGGAGGTGGCCGTTTTTTTTCTGATAAAAAGTTTTCTTTCTATTTGCGGGTTTTAAAAATATTACTACCTTTGCAACCGCAATTGAGAGAGATTGCTTCACTGAAAAGTGTTGAAAGGCCCAGGTGGCGGAATTGGTAGACGCGCACGTTTCAGGTGCGTGTGTCGAGAGGCATGCAGGTTCGAGTCCTGTTCTGGGCACTTCGAAAGCGGATGACTTGTAAAAGTTGTCCGCTTTTTTTATGTCTTATTATATAATGTATAATTAAACTTTGATCGATAATTTCCGTCTGTATTGGAATGAAGAGAGGGAGATAACGATAATTTTCTTATATTTACCCCAAATTAGTGAGTAGGAATGCAACAATATATAGAAGAAGAGATAGTCAAACAATTACGTGATCCGGCATATCAACGTGATGCCTTTGCGCAGGTTGTTAACTTCTATGGGGAGAAGTTGTATTGGCAGATAAGGAAAATGGTGTTGAACCATGACGATGCCAACGATTTATTGCAGAATACATTCCTGAAAGCATGGACGAATATCGACTATTTCCGTGGAGAGGCGAAGCTGTCGACCTGGCTGTACAAGATTGCGATAAACGAATGCATCACTTTCCTGAACCGGCAGCGTGCGCAGAATAATGTTTCGATCGATGATACGGATGTCTTCTTACTGGAGCGTCTGAAAGGAGATGAGTATTTCGACGGAGATGCCGCACAGATGAAGTTGCAGGAGGCAATCCTGACATTGCCGGAGAAGCAGCGGGCTGTGTTTAACATGAAATATTTTGACGATATGAAATATGAGGATATGTCTGAGATTTTCGGAACTTCTGTAGGAGCATTGAAGGCCTCTTATCATCATGCCGTGAAAAAAGTAGAGGAGTTTTTAACAAAGGACGTTTAAACCTTTCCTCTTACCATTTGTCAAAAGAGCATAAAAGAGAGATGATATGAAAACAGAACAAAACAATCTGGACCGTCTTAAAGGGAAAAATCCTTTCACTGTGCCCGAAGGGTATATGGAAGGGTTGACGGCGAACATTATGAGTCAGCTTCCCGAAAGAGAGCCTGAAAAGGAAGTGAAAAAAGTTTCCTTGATGGACCGTGTCCGTCCCTGGATCTATATGGCAGCGGTTTTTGCCGGACTGGGGTTGTTCTTTAATGTTTTGGTCGGACCGGAAGATAAGGCGGCTAAAACGGACTCATTACTCGTGAAAACAGAGGTGTCTCCTAAGACAGTTTCAGCTCTGCAAGCGGCTGAAGACGAAGAATACCTGGAGTATCTGGAAGAGCAGTATGCCGGTTATATATTGGCAGAAGAAATGGAGGATATCGAATAAAATGAAGAAAAAATGAGATTGACAAAATATTTTTGTAATAATACTTGTATGAATAAAATATTTTTTATTACATTTGTGGCGTGTTCAGTTGTGTTCTCATTCAGTGCTCACGCTCAAAGTGGGAAACAGCATCGAAATTTTGATAGAGAAGCATTTCTCGCAAAGAAAAATGCTTTTATTACGGCAGAAATGGGCTTGACCCCCGAAGAGGCAGCAGTATTTATTCCTCTTTGTAACGAACTGCAGGAAAAGATGTTTGAGGCCGGTCGTGAATGTCGTAAACTATCCAAAGATTTAAAGCACAATCAAAATGCTACCGATGCTGACTACTTGAAGGTAATCGACGAATGTGTCGATGTGAACATGAAACAAGCACAATTGGAAAAAGAGTATTACGATAAGTTTAAAAAGATATTATCTCCTAAGAAGCTTTACAAATACAAGCGTGCAGAAGGAAAATTCGCACGGGAGTTTATGAGAGGCGGAGATAAGAAAGAAGAGAATAAAAAGAAATAAAATATTATCATTATTTGTGTTTTTTGTTTAGATTTAGTTTTGGCGTTTAAGTTAAGGGAGGGGTGGCGACGTGAGTCGGTTCCCCTTTTGTTTTTATAGCCCTTTCGCTTTTGCTTCATCCCAGATACGGTCCATTTCTTCCAGAGACATTTCTTTCAGCGACTTGCCTTCTTTGATGGTATGATCTTCCAGGTAATTGAAACGGCGGATAAACTTTTGGTTTGTGCGTTCCAAGGCATTATCCGGATTGATCTTGTAGAGGCGGGCCGCGTTGATCAGGCTGAAGAACAGGTCGCCGAATTCAGCTTCCATCTTGTCTGCATCCATCTTGTCTATTTCTGCCTTCAGCTCGGTAAATTCTTCGTGGACTTTGTCCCAGACCTGGTCGCGCTGTTCCCAGTCGAAGCCTACGTTGCGCGCCTTATCCTGGATGCGATGGGCTTTAACGACGGAGGGCAGGGAAGCAGGGACGCCTTCGAGTACGGTTTTGTTGCCGCCTTTTTCCTTTAGCTTGAGTTGTTCCCAGCTTTGTTCGACCTTGCCGGCTGTATCTGCCTGCGCGTCTCCGAAGACGTGCGGATGGCGGTAGATCAGTTTTTGGCAAAGGCTGTCGCATACGTCCTTGATGTCGAACGCCTCCTTTTCTTCGCCGATCTTGGCATAAAAGACAACGTGCAGAAGCAGGTCGCCCAATTCCTTTTTAATGTTATTGTTGTCATCTTTCATGATGGCATCACACAACTCGTAAGTCTCCTCGATTGTGTTCGTCCGAAGGCTTTCGTTGGTCTGTTTACGGTCCCAGGGACATTTTACGCGAAGCTCGTCCAGTATGTCGAGCAACTGTCCGAAGGCTTCCATCTTTTCTTGTTTCGTAGCCATTATAGATAATGTATTAATGTGTCAATGTGCCAATATGCCAATTGGAAAGTATCTCTTCTTAATTGGCATATTGGCACATTGAACTATTGGCAAATTATTTCTCTTGTTCCTTAAATACTTTCAACCCGTTTTGCAGGAACTGGACGTATTTAGATACGTCTTCGTTGAATGCGTATGACGGGCCGAGCGGTTCGCCATTGGCATTCAGCAGGACGTAGAACGGCTGGGCGTTCGCCCCGAACTTGCTGCGTTGCAGGTAGCTCCACTTGTCGCCGATGGTTTTCAGCTTACGCGTCTTGCCATGTTCCTCGATTGTGATCGGCTCGGGCAACTTCGTCTTGTCGTCCACCATCAGGGTGATCAGGACATAATCGTTCTCCAACAGCTGTTTTACTTTCGGGTCGGTCCAGACAGATGCTTCCATCTTACGGCAGTTCACGCAACCGAAACCGGAGAAGTCGATCATAACCGGCTTGTTCAGCAGTCTGGCACGCGCCATGCCGGACTCGTAGTCGTCGTATGCAGCATGTACTTCGCTTTCGTATAAGTTGAAATCCTGCGTGTACAAAGGAGGAGCGAACGCACTGATCGCCTTCAACGGAGCGCCCCAAAGACCCGGAACCATATAAACAGCGAAACCGAACGAGATGATCGCCATAAACAGACGCGGAACGGATACATACGGCAGGTCGCTGTCGTGGCTGAACTTAATCTTGCCCAACAGATAGCAACCTAACAGTGCAAAGATTACGATCCAAAGCACGATAAACACCTCGCGATCCAGCAAGCGCCATCCGTAAGCCAAGTCGGCTACAGAAAGGAACTTCAGCGCCAGTGCCAGTTCGAGGAAGCCTAATACGACCTTAACCGAGTTCAGCCAACCGCCGGACTTCGGCATACTTTGCAGCATATTCGGGAAGATCGCGAAGAGACTGAACGGAATGGACAATGCGAGCGCAAAACCGAACATACCGATCGCCGGCCCGACAGCCGTTCCCATTGAAGCCGCCTGTACAAGCAATGTTCCGATAATCGGACCTGTGCAGGAGAAAGAAACCAGCACCAGCGTGAACGACATAAAGAAGATACTGATAATCCCCGTTGTCGAATCCGCCTTCGTGTCTAACTTATTCGTCCAGGAAGAGGGCAACACCATTTCAAATGCTCCGAAGAAAGAGATGGCGAATACCACTAACAGCAGGAAGAATATGATATTGAAGATTGCATTTGTCGACAAGTCATTCAACGCGCTTGCCCCGAATATACCCGTAATCAGCAATCCCATCACTAAATAAATCACAATAATGGAAAGCCCGTACGTCACCGCGTCGCGGATCGCCTTCTTGCGGTCCTTCGTCCGTTTGAGGAAGAAGCTGACCGTCATCGGAATCATCGGCCATACACACGGAGTCAGCAGGGCGATCAAACCACCCAGGAAGCCGGCGAAGAAGATAAACAGCCAGGAAGTGTCGGTGGCGGAAACTGTCGTGTCGCCAAATGCTTTCATCTGGTCGATTACCGGCGTCCAGAGGGCCGCGTCGTTAGTTAATTCGTTAGATATTTTGGCCGGAGAATTGTCTGCCGGGCTGTTGCCTGTGCTTGGGGCAGGTGTTACCGGCTTAGCGGTTTCTCCTGCGATCTCTTCCGTGTCGGGTTGTGCGGCAGCGACCTCTTCCTGATTCGCCTCAGGCGTTTCGGCAACTGTCTCGGCAGCCGTTGTCATCTTTATGTTTTTCTTGTCGAACGAGAACTCCACGCGGTCGGGCGGCAGACAAGTCTCGTCGTTGCAAGCCATGAACTCAACCTCACCTTCTGCCTTGAATTTGGCGGGATCGGTCACTTTAATCTTCTGCGTGAACGACACTGTGCCCGGATACCAGCGCAGGTTCATGGCGAACAGTTCGTCGTATACGACAGTCGGTTTGACGGACGAGGTCGGCTTGCCGATCAGCTCGGCTCCGTTCAGTGTCTCGAACGTAAACGAGGTCGAGACAGGTCCGCCCTCCGGCAGATCCTGGTCGTACAGGTGCCAGCCTTTGTCGGCGGTAGCGGTAAATACGATTTCCTTTTCGGCCGAACCGCTGTCTTCCAGTTTGATCTTCCATTTCACAGGCTGGAGAATCTGTGCCTGCACGGTCAGTGCGACGAGCACTAACATCAAGGTACTAATGAGCTTCTTCATACTATTCTTTCTGTTTTTTATTTATTTAGCCAAAGATGTGAACTTATCGGGAATACGCGTCTCAAAACGCATCTCTTCACCCGTCGCCGGATGGATAAAGAAGAGCCGTCGGGCGTGAAGCATCAGCCGTCCGGTGGGATCTGTCTCTGCTCCATATTTATAATCGCCGGCTATGGAGTGGCCGATAGACTGCATCTGCGCGCGTATCTGGTTCTTGCGGCCCGTCTCCAGATCGAGTTCGAGGAGGGAGTAAGACCCGTTGCTGTGCAGCAGGCGATAGCGTGTGATCGCCTCCTTGCCGTCGCCTTCCGCCGTGACGTAAACCTGCATCTTCGCATTTTCCGTCAGGTTCGAGACGATCAGGTCTGCATCTTTCTCCGGCCGTCCTTCCACAACGGCGACATACGTGCGTGCCGTAATGGCGGCGTTCCAGTTCTCTTGCAGTTCCTTTTGCACCCGCTGGTTCTTGGCGAACATCATCAAGCCGGATGTGTCGCGGTCGAGACGGTGAAGGACGAATATCTTGTTTCGCGGGTCCGATTTCTTCACATACTCGCTGAGCAGGTGGTAAGCCGTCCGCTCTTTCACGCGCGTACTCGACACCGAGAGCAGCCCTTCCTTCTTGTTTACCACTATCAGGTCGTCATCCTCCCAAACGATCGTAAGCAGCGGATTGTTGAACTCTACTTTCCCCCGTTCGTAACTGATCGTCACTTCGTCGCCCGCGGCGAGCGGCGTGTCGAACTGGGAAGTCACTTTCCCGTTCACCGAAATCTGTCCGTGAGCGAGTAGTGCCTTGACGGAACTCTTGCTCTGTTCGTTTAAAAGATTGAACAGGAAAGGGAGCAATGTGTCCTCTTCTTTCACTGTCACTTTGCGTCCGCGCGGGACTTTAGGTTTATCTGTGCCTCTCTGTCGTGAGCGTTTTATCATATTCCTTATTATATATAGATAGCTTACAAAGATACTGGCTTTTACGCAATGCTGCAAGCGGGATGACGGGAAATAGAATATTACACTTTTTCTTTACTATCTGTTAACCGTTTCTTCCGTATTCTTTATATCTTTGTATGCTATCTATTAGTTGTCCGCCGCCCGGTGAACGATCGTCCGCTGGGCGGTGAACGATCGTCCGGCGGCAAGCGAACGATCGTTCGGCGCCTGGCGGACGACTAATAAGTAGTGATGAAAGACCTAAGAAGTCATAGTAAAAGAGTTAGCAGATAACGATAAAACACTTAAAAGATAAGCTATTATGTCAGCAGAGTACAAGTTGGTCCGCCGTCCGGGCATGGGGGAAACGGACGTTAAACAACCTCTTTATCCCCGTTTCGTCCCTTGGAAAACAGTTCGTTTGAAAGATTTGATCGCCAGCGCCCGCGGACGTTCGTCCTTCTCGTCGGCGGATATCACGGGGATGTTGCAGTTGATACAAGACCTGATGGTCGATGCGCTGATGTTCGGACAGAACATCGAGTTGGAAGGGATCGGGACGTTCAGCGTCTCGCTGAAAGCCCGGCCGGTGATGGACAAGAAGGAGATTCGCGCCGAGTCGGTGCATTTCCAGGACGTTACGTTCCGTTCGGCAACCGAATTGCGCGACCGTTTGCGTGCGATGCCGCTGGAACGGTCGCAGCAGAGTGAACGGGTCGGTTTCTCGCCCGAAGAATGCGAGGCGCGGACAATGGAATACCTGAAGACACACCAGTATATTTCCGGCAAGATCTATCGCGGGCTTTGCCGTTGCGGAAAGACGAAAGCGGCCGCCGACCTGAAACGGATGACGGCGGAAGGGAAGCTGGTGCGGAAATATATCGGGAACGCTTTTCTGTTCCAGCCGGTTCCGCCTGAAGCCTGAATATGCGGGAAGGATTTGCCTTAAAGCAAGAGAATTGAAATTATGTAGAGGCCTAATGAAGAACAAATGTTGTTTCAGGTGTACTAATCTACATTATTTTTGTACTTTTGCACCCCAAAGGAGAGGGCTTTGCCTGAATCTAAATAAAGATAAAATAAGAACAAGACAATATGGAAATTGCAAGTAAGTACAATCCCGCAGAAGTAGAGGGTAAGTGGTATCAGTATTGGTTGGATAACGGCTTCTTCAAGTCGAAACCCGATGGCCGTGAGCCGTATACAATCGTCATTCCGCCCCCAAACGTCACAGGCGTGCTTCACATGGGACACATGCTTAACAATACCATTCAGGATATTCTGGTTCGCCGCGCCCGCATGCAGGGTAAGAACGCTTGCTGGGTGCCGGGGACGGACCACGCTTCCATTGCGACGGAAGCGAAAGTCGTGAACCGTCTTGCACAGCAGGGCATCAAGAAGGCCGACCTGACACGCGAAGACTTCCTGAAACATGCTTGGGAGTGGAAAGAAGAGCACGGAGGCATCATCCTCAAACAGTTGCGTAAACTCGGCGCATCCTGCGACTGGGACCGTACGGCCTTTACGATGGACGAACTGCGCTCCGAAAGCGTAATCAAGGTCTTTGTCGACCTGTTCGAGAAGGGACTGATCTATCGCGGCGTCCGCATGGTCAACTGGGACCCGCAGGCATTGACAGCCCTGTCCGACGAAGAGGTTATATATAAGGAAGAACACAGCAAGCTGTATTACCTCCGCTACAAGGTGGAAGGCGATGCTGAAGGACGCTATGCCGTCGTGGCAACCACCCGTCCGGAGACAATCATGGGTGACACCGCTATGTGTATCAACCCGAACGACCCGAAGAACACTTGGCTGAAAGGCAAAAAGGTGATCGTTCCGCTGGTAAACCGGGTGATTCCTGTAATCGAAGACGACTATGTAGACATCGAGTTCGGTACCGGTTGCCTGAAAGTGACTCCGGCGCACGATGTGAACGACTATATGCTGGGTGAGAAATATAACTTGCCTTCTATCGATATCTTCAATGACAACGGTACGATCAGTGAAGCCGGCGGCCTGTACGTCGGTATGGACCGTTTCGACGTCCGCAAGCAGATCGAGAAAGACCTCGAAGCTGCCGGACTGATGGAAAAGGTGGAAGCCTATGAAAACAAAGTCGGTTTCTCCGAACGTACCAACGTGCCTATCGAGCCGAAGTTGTCCATGCAGTGGTTCCTGAAGATGGAACATCTGGCACAGATCGCTCTGGAACCGGTGATGAAGGACGACATCAAGTTCTATCCGCCGAAGTTCAAGAACACATACCGCCACTGGATGGAGAACATCAAGGACTGGTGTATCAGCCGCCAGCTTTGGTGGGGACACCGCATCCCGGCTTACTTCCTGCCTGAAGGCGGTTACGTGGTAGCCGAGACTCCGGAGAAGGCTTTGGAGATGGCAAAGGAAAAGACCGGAAACAAGGCGCTGACGATGGCCGACTTGCGTCAGGATGAAGACGTGCTGGATACGTGGTTCTCTTCCTGGTTGTGGCCGATCTCCCTGTTCAACGGGATCAACGAGCCGGACAACGAAGAGATCAACTATTACTATCCGACCAGCGACCTGGTGACAGGGCCGGACATCATCTTCTTCTGGGTGGCCCGTATGATTATGGCGGGTTATGAGTACCGGGGCAAGATGCCGTTCAAGAATGTTTATTTCACCGGTATCGTGCGTGACAAGTTAGGTCGCAAGATGTCCAAGTCGTTGGGAAACTCGCCCGATCCGTTGCTGCTTATCGAACAGTACGGGGCTGACGGTGTGCGAATGGGCCTGATGATGGCTGCGCCTGCCGGAAACGATATTCCGTTCGACGAAGCGTTGTGCGAACAGGGACGTAACTTCAACAATAAGATATGGAACGCCTTCCGCCTGATCAAAGGATGGACGGTAGACGAGAATATACCGCAGCCCGAAGCATCGGCTACTGCCGTTAAGTGGTTTAAGATGCAGCTCGATAAGACGATTGCCGAGATGGACGACCTGTTCGGCAAGTACCGCCTGAGCGAAGCGATGATGGCTGTTTACAAACTCTTCTGGGATGAGTTCTCTTCCTGGTATTTAGAGATGGTTAAGCCGGGTTATCAACAACCTGTTGATAAGTCTACCTACTTATCAACACTTGGCTTCTTCGATGCCCTGCTTCGTCTGCTTCATCCGTTCATGCCTTTTATCACAGAGGAATTGTGGCAGGCGTTGGAGCCGCGTAAGGAAGGCGAGAGCCTGATGGTGGCTTTGATACCGGAGGTTGCTCCTGTCGACAATGCTTATCTGGAAGATTTCGAGATTGCAAAAGAAATTGTGGGTGGAGTGCGTACGATACGTCTCCAGAAAAATATACCGAATAAGGAAACACTGGAATTGCAGATGCTGGGTGAACATAATGACCACTTCAACGCTGTGATTGCCAAGATGTGTAACCTGTCGTCCATTTCCCGTACGGAAGAGAAAGCTGCCGGTGCCGTTTCTTTCCTGGTGCGTACGACGGAGTATGCAGTTCCATTGGGTAATATGATCGACGTGGAAGAAGAGTTGGCTAAACTTCAGGACGAACTGAAGTACCAGCAAGGCTTCCTGACTTCTGTCATGAAAAAACTAAGTAACGAAAGTTTTGTAAGTAAAGCTCCGGCCAAGGTGATCGAGATGGAACGAAAGAAGCAGGCCGATGCCGAAAGTAAAATCAAGTCTATCGAAGAAAGTATTGCTGCTTTGAAGAAATAGGCTTCAACAAATACATAATCAGATGAAGTATCTCTTCTGGTTAACTTTATTCCTCTTGGCGCAAGCTATTGTCCCGTTGCAGGCAAGCAATGAGACAGATAGCTTGCGTTCTGTTTTAATGGCCCTTCCGGCAGAGGAAAGGCTCGCCAAACTGAACGAACTGGCAAGTGTGCGTTATGACCAGGGGGAAGGCATGTATCCCAAGTGGTTCTACAAGGAAGTGACGGAACTGCGGAATGAAAAATATTTGCCAAGCGCCCTTTTCCAGCTTGTCCGTTATTATTATGCCAAGAAGCCGGATAGTATGCGTTACTATCTGGCAAAGGCAGAACCTTTGTTTCTGAAAGAAAAGCGTTATGAAGAGCTGTTCCGGATGAAGGCCTGGAACATTTATATGTTATCTTCCGAAGGTGCGCAGGATGCTGTTCTGCCGGCTGCCCGTGAGTTGGTGGAATTATCCCGTCAACTGGATTATCCCGAAGGGGAAGAGATGGCGAACCAGGCGTTGGCCAATTATTACCTGAATCATGGATTGAAAAAGGAAGGGGCGGATTTATATGAAGAAGTATTGGACCGTATGGAGCAAAGGAACGCGCCGATCATCAAACGGTTTAATATTCTGCGGGCTTTGTTGAACAGCTCGGTCTCAAACGAGGCTCATGACCGGGCATTGGAAAGAATGAAGGATTGTTTGACGGAATGTACGGAAAAAGGCATAACAATGTTGGATGCGGAGATCTCTATCGATTATTGTTGGTATGTTTATTATCGGACATTGGCTACTGATGCTTGCTTGAATAATAATCTGAAAGAAGCAAAAGAATATTTGGAAAAAGCAGATGCATTGGTGAAAAAGAATAATATGTCAAGAGAAGAGACTACGATGGATAATATCAGGTTGTATTATTGCCAGATGATCGGAAATAATGAGGGCGCTCTTGCTATTATAGAAAAAATGTTGCAGAACTTTAGAGATACAAACAGGCCGATCGGTTTTCTCGATATGTTGGAGCAGAAAGCGAAAACCTATATTCAGATGGGGGCTGGAATGAAAGCTGCTAAAACATATCAGGAACTTCTTGTGCTAAAAGATTCGATTACATCCGCCAAGTATTACGATGAACTGGCCAATTGGCGTACCCAGCACGATGTGGACAGGCTGGAGCTGAAGAATAAACAAATGGAACTGGATGCCTCCAAAACACATTCGCAGATGATGATGATGGGAGGCGGGTTGATTCTGCTGTTGCTGGTTTGCGGTACGCTCGGTTTTATATCCTATTCCCGGCATAAGTACAGTAAGCAAATGCAGTTGGCTAAAGAGAAAGCCGAAGAGGCGGATAATATGAAATCGGCATTCCTCGCTAATATGAATCATGAAATCCGTACGCCGCTGAACGCCATAGTCGGCTTTTCCCAGGTGCTGGTCGATGAGGATGAGGCGGAAGTGCGGCAGGAATATCTGAAAATTATCCAGAGCAATAATGAATTGCTGCAACGCCTGATCAACGATGTGCTCGATTTGTCGAAAATAGAGTCAAATACGATGACTCTTTCTTACTTCAATGTCTATTTGCCGGAAATGATGGACGAGATTTACCGTTCAACGCTTCTGCGTATGCCAGAGGGTGTTATGCTGGAATTAAAAGAGTGTCCGGCCGTAAATTTTTATACAGATCGCATGCGTCTTACGCAAATTATTACTAACTTGCTCAACAATGCGATAAAGCATACGGAAAAAGGGTTTATTCGTTTCGGGTATGAAGTGTTGGAAAACGATCTCCGGTTCTATGTCGAAGATACAGGCGAAGGGATACCCGAGGATAAACTGGAAAGTATTTTCAGTCGTTTTGTCCAATTAAGCGACTGGAGCAAAGGGGTTGGATTGGGACTTGCTATTTGCAGGGGATTGATATCGAAGATGGGAGGAACGATTACCGTAAAGTCCAAATTGGGTGAAGGTTCTATGTTTTCTGTAACGCTTCCTGTTCACGATCCGCCCGAATAAGCGTATTTAAGAAAATTAGAAAAGGGATGAGAAAGTATTTGTTGGGGGTAATATTGATACTACTGGGTAATATTTGTTGCATAAATCATGTTTTTTCCGCAAACGGGCAATCGGTGACGGATAAGGATTCTGTTTTCCTGCAACAGATGTATGATACAGTTATGAAGCATGTTGAATATGCAGACCGCCTGGTCTATTTTAAACATTTCCTGGATGAAGCCAGGAAAAGGCAAAATGCCCACTATGAAGCGACTGCTCTTTTCTTGATTGCCAGACATTATTATTCGGGTAAAATCGATAGCCTGGTTTATTATATGAATCAGGCTCTTCCTTTGTTGTACGAACAAAACAGGTTGGAAGAGATGTTCCGGATGAAAGGCTGGTATGCTTATGTCCTGATAAGGTCGAAAAGTAATAAAGAGGCTTTGGACAGTATCAATTCATTGAAAAGGCTGTCTGTCGATTTGGATTATCCGGACGGAACCGATATGGCTAACCAGGCGTTGGCTGATTATTATTTATCCAACAATTTGAAAAATGAGGGGCTGGCATTATACGAAGAGGTGTTGGACGGGATGGTGAAGAGGAATGCACCTTTAGTTAGGCGTGTGTATATAATCCGCCAGCTGTTGAACAAGTCTCCCGATATGAATAAAAGATTGGAATACCTGAACCTGTTGAAGGGATATCTTGACCAGTGTGATCAGGAAGGGATAGAACAGTTGGATGACGAAAACCCGCTTAGCTCGCTTAAATATATAATGAATCGCGGTTTCGGGCAAGTGTATATCGCTTTGCATCAATATGATCTGGCTCTGACGCATATAAAACGGGCTGAAGAGATATTGAAGGAATATAATATAGGTAGCAGAGACCTGGAGATTAAGGCGCTCTATGCTCATTTTTATAAGTATACAGGTAATTATGATAAATCCCTGGCGCTGTATGACGAATTGTACCAGATTTATAAACGGCAAAACTTTATGTCTTCCTGTATTGATATTTTAGCGAATAAGGCAGGACTTTTGATGGATGCGAAACGCTATAAGGAAGCCGCTCTTGCCTATCATCAATATGCGGAGTTGAAAGATTCCCTGTCGTCTGCCAAATATTATAAGGAACTGGCCGATATGAGGACACAGCATAATGTCGACAAGCTCGAACTGGCGAACAAGCAAATGGAGATGGAGGCTTTAAAAGGGCGTACACAACTGCTTTATCTCTGGATTGGCGTGGCTGCACTCGTCTTTATTTGCTGTCTGCTGATCTTCCTTGTACATCTGCACCGTCGTCATGGTGCTCAGTTGAAAAAGGCAAAAGAGAAGGCGGAGGAATCCGATCAGTTGAAATCAGCTTTCCTTGCTAATATGAACCATGAGATCCGTACGCCGTTGAATGCGATTGTCGGTTTCTCGCAAGTTCTGATCGATGAAGAAGATCCGGAGACACGACGGCAGTTTGCGGGGATTATCCAAAACAATAATGATTTGTTGCAACGCTTGATCTCGGATGTGCTGGACATTTCGAAAATCGAGTCGAATACAATCTCACTATACTATGAAGAGCATGATTTGCCTGCCCTTATGGGAGAAATATATAACGTCATTCTGATGAGAATGCCTGAGGGTGTTGAACTGCAGCTTGCGGAATGCCCGCCTTGTGTGCTTTATACGGATCGTAATCGCTTGACGCAAGTATTGACAAACCTCCTGACGAATGCCATTAAGCATACGAAAGCCGGCTATATTCGTTTCGGATACGAACTGACAGACTCTGAAGTGTGCTTTTTCGTGCAAGATACGGGTGATGGCATTCCGCAGGAGCAACAGGATCATATATTCAGTCGCTTTGTCCAGCTTGACGACTGGAGCAAAGGTGTCGGATTGGGGCTGGCTATTTGTAAGGGGCTGCTTGAAAAGATGGGCGGTTCTATCAGCGTAACCTCGAAAGTCAATGAAGGTTCTGTCTTTTATGTGAAATTATCGCGGAAAAGAATTGATTAATTTCAGCTAAAGACCTTATTTGTCTTTCAAATGTTATCGTGCACACCGAAAAAAGATTATATTTGCTGCCATGTAATACAAACACATAATTTAATATCATGGAGAAATCAAGAAGATCATTTTTCAAGAAAGGGCTGGCAGGAGCTATTCTGCTGGGCACGGCAAGTGTGGCTAAGGCTGGTTTGCCGGACCCCGTGAAGCCAAAGGCCGCAAAGGCTGTAAATCCGTTCCATTTAGGAATGGCGGGATATACATTTGTGAACTTTGATTTGGAAACTACGTTAAAAACTTTGCAGCGTCTGGATATTCATTATCTTTGTATCAAGGATTTCCATTTGCCGCTGGACAGCACCGACGAACAGATCAAGGCTTTCCACGACAAATGTGCTTCGTATGGTGTGACTGGATATGCAGTTGGTCCTATCTATATGAAGAGCGAGGCTGAAATAGATCGTGCATTCGATTATGCGAAACGTGTTGGTGTGAAAACGATTGTCGGCGTACCGAACTACGAACTTTTGCCCTATGTGGACAAGAAAGTAAAAGAGTATGACTTTAATTATGCGATCCACTTGCACGGACCTGATATTAAGACTTATCCGGATGCAACGGATGTTTGGAAGCATACAAAAGACCTGGACCCGCGTATCGGCATGTGTTTGGATATCGGTCATGACCTGCGTAACGGTTGCGATCCTGTTGCCGACCTGAAGAAATATCATACCCGTGTGTTCGATATGCACATTAAGGATGTGACGGATTCTTCCAAAGCAGGACGCGGTATCGAAATAGGACGTGGAAAGATCGACTTTCCTGCACTGATCCGTATGATGCGTGAAGTGAACTATACGAAAATGTGTAGTCTTGAATACGAAAAGGATATGAAAGATCCTTTCCTCGGTATCGCTGAATCTATCGGCTATTTCAAGGCCGTTTGTGATATGGCATGATAGGAATTGTGAATTATGGATTATGAATTATGATTCATGACTTGTGATTCATAATTCATAATTTATAATTCATAATTGTGAAAGATGAGAACATTGTTATACCTCTTGATAGCCTGCTTGTTTTCTGCATGCAGTACTATTGAATACATTGGAATAGAAACTTATAATCCCGCCGAAGTAACTTTCCCGAGAAGTGTCGGTAAGGTGTTGATCGTCAATAATGCCGTTCCTCAACCTGAGAATGTCGGCTATACCTATAACTTATATGGAACCGTGCAGGACACAGCCCGTGCCCGTGCAGACAGTGCTTTGTTCGATGCCTGTCGTTCGTTGGGAAAGTCGATTGTCGATGTATCTTTCTTTAATGATGTCCTTCTTTATCATGACGGAACCCGCCAGGATGGCAAACATCTGGTGGATGAGAAGCTAACGCCCGAAACAGTAAAAGAACTTTGCGATGAGACCGGTACGGATGCTATTATTTCCTTCGACCGTCTGTTATTCCGGATGGAAAAGAATGTGGTTGCTTTTGCGGAAGGTTTTGTAGCAGGAGGTGTCGATGTTTATGTTTCCGGTGTTGTTCGCAGTTATCTGCCCGGACGCGATAATCCGTTGGCGACAGTTTACATGGAGGACAGTGTTTTCTGGTCGGAGAGTGCCGACAATATGGAGTTGTTGAAGCTCTATTTGCCTACTCCGGATGAGGCCTTACGGGCTGCCGGGCAATACATCGGAGCAAAAGTGACTCCTAATTTCGTTCCTCATTGGGAAAATGAAACCCGCTGGTTCTTCAAAGGGGAAGGTGCCCGTTGGAAAGAAGCGACGGCGTATGCTTTGTCTGATAAATGGGAAGAAGCCGCTTTGCGCTGGCGACAGATATATACTAAATCTTCTGGCTGGAAAGAACGGGCGAAGGCTGCTTCTAACTTAGCTCTGTATTATGAAATGAATACGCAGTTGAAGGAAGCCTTCGACTGGGCGACTAAATCATATAATCTTTTTAACAGCAAGAAGGGAGAGGATTACAAATATACGAAGATGCAACAACTGTATCTTGAGGCTCTTGGCGGACGGATTCAGTCTGATCAAAAACTAAATAAGCAATTTGGACAATAATAGTCCGATATTCTCTGAATTATTATTACTTTTGGCAGACGTTTCGATTAAAGAATAAATAATAAGATATGAGTGCAAATAATGCAAAGATCCAGGCTGTCATAGAAACGACCTTCAACTCAGCTATCAATAAGCTCGCTGCGAACGAAGCCGGTAACTGTTACAGTGATTTATATGTGCAGGTAGATGCCGAGAGCGGAGAACTGCTGATTTATGATGAAGAAGATGCGCTGGTAGAAAAGACAATCATTTTTGATTGGGTGAATACGGCGTGTGACGACGAACAGTTCACTCAGCAGGTCGTTGCTACCCTGAAAGCCGTGCTTGCTGTTCTGGTTACAAAAAAAGTATTTGACAATCCCTGTTTTCTGAAACCGTTCTCAGTAAGCCTGACAGACGAGGATTTCTCTGTTATTGAGGAACTTCTCTTCCTCGATGATGAAAATCTGCGCTTGGATGATCCTCTGTTGAAAGATTTAGATGCAGATTTAGATGATTTTTTAGCAAAACTTCTTTCAGATGTCGAATAGACTTACTATATTTGCGCCCGCATTCAAGTAATAAATGCTGCCGAAATAGCTCAGCTGGTAGAGCAACGCATTCGTAATGCGTAGGTCGCCGGTTCAAGTCCGGCTTTCGGCTCACAAAATCAAGCAGTTATCTTTTTAGATAGCTGCTTTTTTTATGCCTTTTTCTGTGTTTTTCGTGGGTTTACACGTGCCATGTAAACTGAGATGTAAACCATGAGTACAACAATTAGTGTCGTATGTTACAAGTCTAAGGTGTTGAAAAACAATGAGTCACCTTTGATGTTGCGTGTCTGTAAAGATGGAAAACGTAAATATGAGAGCCTTGGAATTTCCCTTAATCCTAAGTCTTGGGATTTCAAAGCGAATAAACCAACAGCCAAATGTCCCAACAGGGAGTATATTGAGAAGTTGATTGCAGAGAAAAAGAGAGCCTATGCAGATAAAGTTATAGAGCTAAAAGCAATGGCAAATGAATTTACAGCAACAACTTTAATGGAAAAGGTTAATAAACCTATCAGACGGAAAACTGTGAAGGATATGTTTGATTTGTATATTCAACAGCTTGTTTCTGCCAATCGTTTGAGGTATGCAGATATGTATAAACTGACTATGAACTCGCTACTCAAATTTAATAAGCATTTGAATATCCCTTTTTCAGATGTAGATGTAACTTGGCTTAAAAAGTATGAGTTGTGGTTGCAGGCACAAGGTCTTGCTATAAATACAATAGGTACACGTTTCCGTCATTTAAGAGTGATATACAACCTTGCAATAGATGAAAAGATAGTGAAGCGTGAATATTATCCTTTCGATACGTTTAAAGTCTCCAAATTGAACCAAATTCCTGCCAAGCGGTCAATCTCAAAAGATGCTATTTTGAAGGTGTTGAATTATGAGGGAAAAACGGAGCTTGAATGTTTCTCTATTGATTTATTTACTTTTTCTTATTTGACGGCAGGTATCAATTTTGTGGATATAGCACGATTGACGGATGATAGCATAATGGAGAATAGGCTTGTTTATATCCGCAAAAAGACGAAGAAGCAAATCAAAGTTCCATTGCAATCGCAAGCTGTAGAACTGATTGGAAAGTATAAACAACAGGACAATCCGTATTTGTTCCCAATATTATAAGGTTATAGCAAAAGTCAATAAGACTTTAAAACGGATAGGAGAGCAGTTAGATGTTTCTATTGACTTGACAACCTATGTAGCAAGACATTCGTTCGCGACTGTGCTAAAAAGGTCTGGTGTAAACACATCTTTGATAAGTGAAGCACTGGGACATAGTTCAGAGAAAGTAACACAAATTTATCTGGATAGCTTTGGCAATGATCAGATGGATGAAGCGATGAAGAATCTGCTCTGAATAAAAGAATCCTGTTTCAAAAGATGGAACAGGATTTCTTTGAAAAGAAGGAAAAACTATTATTTTTGTGATGTAAATATAATAAAAATCTCAGGATATGATTAGTTTTTACTATACAAAAAGACATGATAAACTTGTTCTGTCTTATTTCCCTTATCAAAATACGGATTGGGTTCGAAGAGCTTTTAAAGAGAACAAAGAGGTAATAATATCAAAAACATTTCATTTTAGAAAAAATGATTTGCTAACAATGATCAACGAAGATCAAGAAGTATCATATGAATTTATTTTTGGGAAAAAAGATAATGATAGTTTTCTAATTGAAGGTCGTATCTTATCATGCTCTCGTAATCTTAGAATAAGACAGATTCCTCCTCTCTTAAATATTGATTATTTCAAGATAAAGCATTTAGATAAAAAAACATCTGTTTTTCAATTGTTGGATGAGCAGATAAATAGCTCAATTGCAGAGATAACGATTGGAGATGAACAAAGTGGTTCGCTGCTAACATGGGAACAGTTAAATGATATAATTAATGGTTTTCCAAATGAATATGAGCTTTCATTATATATAAAGGCCAGGTCTACTCAATCTATCATGCAACATCTACCTATAATTAAAAATTATCCACAAAAGTTAGAATCATATAGAAGAAGAGGACATTATTTTAGAACCGCAAAAGAAATAGATAATGCTATTGAATTGGATATTCACAAATATAGAATTATACTTAATCAATTAGAAGAAATGCTTGAACCTGAAAAAATAGAAGAATATATTGAGTCAAGTTGGCAAGAACAAATTTCAAAGATTATACTTCTTTTATATCCACAATACATTATATACTTGAGCAAGGTTCGTATTGAAGACTATATTGGAGATAAAAATCATAAAGAAATAGATATTTTGTTGGTAAACACAAATGGGAATGTAGATATACTTGAAATAAAGAGACCCTCTAATAGAGATTCCATTCTTAGAAAAGGAACTTATCGGGATAATTATATTCCATGTACAGAAGTAACTTATACCGTAATGCAAATTGAAAAATATATAATAAACTTGATCAAGTCAGGGAAAAAAGGCGAAGATGACTTAAATAAAAAATACAAGAATGTTTTGCCTGTAGATATTAAACTACAAATAAATTCTCCTAAAGGATTTCTTATTTTAGGTAGAGAGAAAAATATGAACAGTCAGCAAATCAGAGATATGGAAATTGTTAAAAGAAAATATGCAAACATAATAGATGTTGTAACTTATGATGATTTAATTATTCGTTTGAAAAGAATTATTTGTTCTTTGACATCAAGGACTGAAACAAGTATTTAAAGAAGAGATAGCCAACTTGGTCCGGTGTTTTTTCTTTTAAATGGATTAACCCTCCATCATTTGGTTTTGCCACATGAATATATATCTTTGTAGAAACAAATGAGAAAAGATGAGATCAACAGCAGAATACATAAATCTTTTACGTGACTATATGAAGATGAATGCATCTAAGTACAATATTACTCGTATGGGAATATTTGGTTCTGTTGCCAGAGGAGAGCAAACGGAACATAGCGATGTTGATGTTTATTTAGAAACTTCAAAACCTAATATGTTTGCCTTGGTACATATAAAAGAAGATTTACAAACTTTATTCGGTTGTAATGTTGATATAGTCCGATTGCGTGATCACATGGATACTCTGTTGAGAAACAGAATTGAGAAGGAGGGAATTTATGTGTGATGCTATAGATAAAATAATCTTGAATTTAATTTAAGGGCCAACGCCCTTCTAAGGCATAGGTCGTCGGTTCTCTTGACAAAGTAATAGTTATTGTCGTTAAAAGCGATAGGCGTTGCTTTCAAAGGTAGTGGTCTTTTCGGAAAAAACGGCTCACCCGATAATCATTGGGGATAAATAAATTCATTATTTGACAGATATGAAACAATAAATGATGATTTATCGGTGCGTTTATATCGACCGGTGGTAACTCCTTCCCCTCTTGAGAGGGGAAGGGGTGTGTGAATTTTCTTTGATATACAGAAAGATAACACACCCCTTATCCCCTCTCAAGAGGGGAAACAGATACTCCTGGCGCTATAACCATAAACACGAAGCACCCTACTAAATCATCATTTACAGGTTCACTTTTTCTTATGTTTGTACCTTCTACAAATTGAAAAATATACATTAACCCCCCTGTTTCGACTGTTTTTCTATTTCGTTCGAAATCTTGATCTATTTTGGTTTGACTCTTTTCACGGTTTTAACCCACTCGGGTGACAATAGAGAATATGAGATGCCGAGCCCATTCCAAAAAGCGTGCAATTTGATTATCGAAAACAGGAAACACCGGCAAAGTGATAAACCTTAACTCCCGGAGAATCGAATATTTGCGAACGAAGACGGACGGTGTTCCAAATATCCAAAGGAAATTTTGGGGGCTTGTTGCCGTGAGGTGCGCAGAAAATTCCCTTGAAGTAACGCTTCATCGCTTTGAAGGTTGACTTCGTACTATATGAAGTCCGACTTCAGGGTAATAAAGTTTCGGATCAGAGCGATAAAGTCCCTCTTCATGGCGATAAGGTGCCTGATCATAGGAAAAAGCTCCTTTTTGGCAGCTGAAAAGTAGGTTGACATTTGTTTGAATTAGGACCTCTTTTAGGACCTGAAAAACACGTTTTATACAATAAGCCCCCGCCGCAGGCTCTCTTTTGCCGTTTCGTTTTAACGAACGGTTT
>OGZX01001598.1_pt1 | contig 21844 bp, 14 predicted proteins | sample 1576881 | NCBI WGS metagenome assembly OGZX01 (sample SAMEA3541542, study PRJEB24748) | human gut metagenome | biome: human gut; feature: human-associated habitat; material: faeces | place: China | collected 2012
TGCTCTTCACAGAGATCGAACAGAAGAACTTTATTTCATTACTTTAGTATTAATACTGACTGCTTATTCGCCCTCGCGGGGTACTTAGTTCGATATCACCACGCAGTCAATTTAAATTTATTGATTATAATAGTTTCTTATTTTACGATTGCTTTTACAGCAACTTCACCTTCTACGGCAACAACTACTACACCTTGAGGTGCAGCGATTTCAGCGTTATCAGAAGAAATTACTGTATTAGCGATTGTCTGGCCAAGAATATTGCTGATAGCAACAGTCTTACCCTGAGCACCCTTGATAACGATCTTACCGTCACCTGCAACTATCGATACTTCAGATGTAGAGACACCTTCGTTACCAACAGGAGATTCTGCTGCTTCAAGAGTAAATGACAATCCTGAATACGGAGAAATACCAGCCAAAGTCAATACACCATTTTCCTGAGCCAGGTATTTGCCGGATTTTGTATGCTGAATTTTATATTCACCCTTAGTAGATGTTACAGCAAATGCAAATCTTGAATAGTTATCAGCGAATTTCAAAGTATCATTCTTTGCTCCATAAACCACCAGTGAATCCAAATCCTGACCATATTGTTTAGCTTTGATAAAGTTTACAGTAGAACCATCCTTACTTGACATGTAGAACAATTCGTCGTTAGCGATTTCTTCTTCAGTAAGTTTACCTGTCTGAGCTGTTGCAATATAGAATTCCGGTTTTTCTTCATTCTTCATAGAAGCAGTATCCAGATACATAGAGAAGTTTTCTTTAGTGAATGCATCTGCCGCTTTCAACTCTGTTTCTGCTTTCAAGACTCCACGCAACTGGCTGTCCATAGAGATTGCTAATGTCGGGTTGGCAGCAGAAGCAATTCTCTTATTAGCTGGTTTGTCAGATACATTTACGAATGCAGCGTCATCAGGCAATTCAACAGTGAAATACCCCATTGGAGCAGAAGTAAAATCAGTAACGATAATAGCAGAACCTGAACCAGCAACATTGATCTGGCCCATATAAGTACTGTCCACTTTGTAACAACTAAAGTTGCTGCCGAGCAATGTCGTATCCGCAGGAATTAACTGATATTGTTTCTCGGTAGCTGTTGCTCTGAACAATATAGCTACTGCAATAGAGTCTTTATTCGATTTCCAGAATTCAGGTTTATCTTTATATGCATCCGGTTTGTTTGTTGTCTTGTCAAAGTCTACCAGTTCTCTCATGCCAAACGTTTTTGCTGTTCTATCATAAGCGAAAACAACATTTTCGTTTCCGGCAAGAGTCAGATAATATGCATTACGTTTCAATTCCTGGTTACCGTATGCTTTAGCATCATACTTTTTATCAGCACCTGACACACCGGTAACAGCTGTTCTTACATTGAACTCGACAGCATCCTGGGCATCAGCATCAGCAATCGACAACTTGGAATCACCTACAACATACAAATTATCACCACCAAATGTAGTGTTAAACTTCAGTTTAACAGCATAGTTCGCAACCTGATCATCAGTAAAGCTCAAATAACCAACTTTTTCATCGTCTGCCTTAACATCCATCTTTTTGATCAGATAAATATCGTCCGATCCGGATACCTTATATTCTCCATCCTTATCCGTTGCATAAATATAACTCTTTGCAACATCAGCAAACGGATTCAATCCATTTTCACGGTTAGCGATTTTATAGTATCCGCTTCTGCCTTTAATCGTAAATTGAGTAGCAGGAACCAATTCGCTTGCAACATTAGCAGTGTAGTCACATTTAACTTTTGTACCTGCAACATTCATATCAACCAAAATAGCTTCAGCAAACTTACCGCCTTTTTTCTGGATAGAATAGATACCGTCTTCTAATGTAGCCAGTTTACCCTGTGCAAAAGAGACATTTGCATACGTATCGGCTACAGCCTTAGCCAAGCTTGTTGAATCTACAATAGTGAACAAACCAGGATTACCTGTACCTGTTCTGGCAATTGCAAAGTAACCGATCGAGTCTTTATCGGCAGGGAATTTTTCCAAGTCTGAATAAGCCTTTCCCGCTTTCAACTCTCCAATAGTAGGAATCGAGTCGACCTTAACAGTTAAAACATCACCACCTGCTTTACTTACATTCTTATAAATATAGAAACGATAGTTAGCTGCGGCACGACCTGCAGCCACTTTGTCTGCCATATTAATAGAACCAGCAGTAGTACCAGTAGATACTAGAATACTTGTTGCAGCTTCCTCAAAGTCCCAAACTTTACTGCTTGTGATGTCGGCAGTAGATGAAGTCCATTTACAAACAACAGAGTCTGCACTGATTTTCAGACCACGGCCACCAATAGAATCATTGAAAGCTGTACCGGTATTGAATACAGTATCTACAACAAGGAATACATTCTTATTCTGAAGTTCCTTACCATTCTTATCAACCTGTTTCTTATCAGCTGATCCATAAGCCTTTTTAGCTCCGTTTACACGCAAATAAACTCCTTTATCAACAGCTGACGCTCCATCGATCAAAGCCGGATAAGCAGTCAAAGTTGAACCATTGATATAATCAGCACTGCCGTCTGTAACCTGATCCAGGATATTCAGTTTGAAAGAACCGTTGCCGATCGCATTCAGTTCTTCAGCAGTCATGATTTTCTGTTCTGGTGTGAACAGATTTACAGCATTGTAACTTTTACCTGATTCCCATTTTACAAATTCAGCTTTAGTTCCGGCTGTAGAAGAAATATTCAGCACATACTTTACCTTGTCTGCATCGTAGCAAACCAAGTTTTTAGAACCATCTGCACCTTCAAATGTAAAAGAAGAAATAGCACCTTCTGTTGTTTCTGAAACAAGTTCTGCTGCAGCTTTGTCCTTGTTGTATTTAACAGCCAAAACAGCTCCGGTCAACTTGTTTGTAAACTTGAAAGATTTCACATTGTTCGTAATCACAATAGTAGGTTCCCACAAGGCAGAGTCCGTAGAAGTAACATACACGCTAGGATCAGTAGTTGACGATGCAATAGAGCGTGTCTCCAAATAAACTTTTTTATCATCGGTTCTGAATGACAAATAATTACCAGTAGAACCTAAATGATAATAGTTACCTTCTGCAGCCTTTTCCACAGAAACAGTTGCCGCCTTTACATCCTCAAAATGAAAAGCATTAGTGCTCTGGGCCATTGCTGTAGAAGAAAGTCCACCGGCTACCAAGGTGATAGCCATAAGAGTAGAAAATCTCTTGTTCATAATCTTTAATTTAATATTAATAATAGTGTTACTTAAAAGCCTTTTATTCAAAAGCAGGAATTTTAACCAAAGTCAAATGACTAGCTAAAACGTTCCTTTTTTCTAGTCATGCTTTTGGAGGGTATTTGACTTTATGCAAAAAAGAGACTATTTCATACAAACTTTGCTATACAGTTGATAAGAAAGCATATAGATTGGAAAAAATAATTTCGAAAAGAATTGCAGATTAAAAATTATGATATACCTTTGTTGACTAGAAAAAAGGAACGTTAAAATTAGTCACTCCATTTAGACCTACTACCCTTTATTATTCAACACATATACATTCTATTCACTTCTATTTAAATGGCTTTGAAAACAAAAAGATCATATATTAATGTACGCATACGTACATTAGTTTTATTAGTTACTCACGACCAAAAAATCAAGAGATTTCACCCAAAAGGCAATTTAAGGAATAAAAAAAGGGTGATCCCTTTTAAAAAGGAACCACCCCGGAAAGATATTTGATATATTATCTTCTTACTGTAAGTCGGCCGCAGCAAGGATCTGGTCGACAGCCTGTATCAAGCCATCCGAGTTCTTACCGCCTGCTGTTGCAAAGTGAGCCTGGCCACCGCCACCACCCTGGATCAGCTTAGCTGCATCTTTCACCAATTTGCTTGCATCCAATCCGTCGGCTACCAGCGGTTCGCTCAGCATAACCATCAGCGCACATTTGGAACCGTCTTTTATACCGGCAACAAAGAACACTTTTTCATCCGTGCAGCTTTCGCCCTTGATCTGGAATGCCAGGTCTTTGATGGCATCCACATTGGCTTCACCACGGAAGACAACCACTTTCACACCGTGGCGTACCACAGCTTTAGTGATCAGGTCTTTCTTCATGGATGCTACTTTCTCTTTAATGTAGTCGCCTACCTGCTTTTTCAGTTCGGCATTCTCTTCAATAGACTTGCGGATGGTCTGAGCCAGGTTAGGCACGTTGTTGAACATAGCACGCAATTCGCGGAAAGAATCTTGCAGATGGTAGGTATATTCTTCAGCAGCTTCAGCCGTCACCGCTTCGATACGGCGAACACCTGCAGCAATCGAACTTTCTGCCACTACGCGTAAGGAGCCGATCATACCGGTTGCCGGGATATGCGTACCACCGCACAACTCGATAGAAGAACCGTATTTAACCACACGAACTTCTTCGCCGTACTTTTCACCGAACAGCGCCATAGCACCCAGGGCTTGTGCCTGAGCGATCGGCATATTGCGGTGTTCTTCCAATGGGAAGTTGGCACGGATCTTTTCGCTTACCAGCTTTTCTACCCGACGGATCTCTTCGTCGGTCACTTTCTGGAAGTGAGAGAAGTCGAAACGAAGGGCTTCGGGAGAAACGAAAGAACCTTTCTGTTCGACATGTGTACCCAGCACTTCACGCAAAGCTTCGTGCAATAAGTGGGTAGCCGAGTGGTTACATTCGCACTGGATACGTTTCTTTTCGTTAATCTTAGCAGTGAAAGTGGCCGTTACATCTTTCGGTAAACGAGTTACGAAATGTACCGGCAGGTTGTTTTCACGTTTGGTATCTACCACGTCCAGCTTTTCATCGTCAGCGATCAGCCATCCGGTATCGCCTACCTGTCCACCCATTTCTGCGTAGAACGGAGTCTGATCCAGAACGACCTGGAAGAGTTCTTTATTCTTTTGTTTGATCTTACGGTAACGCAGGATCTCGGCTTCGCATTCGAACAGGTCGTAACCTACGAATTTGGCTTCACCTTCTTTCAGAACCACCCAGTCGCCGGTTTCGATAGCGGCAGCGTTGCGGGCACGTTCTTTCTGCTTCTGCATTTCAGCATTAAACTCTTCGATGTTTGCTTCCATGCCGTTTTCACGCAGGATCAGTTCAGTCAGGTCCAACGGGAATCCGAAAGTATCATATAATGTAAAGGCATCCACACCACTGATTACAGTCTTGCCTTCCGCCTTTGTTTCTTCCATCTTCTTATCCAATAGACGGATACCGGTTTCCAATGTACGTAGGAACGATTCCTCTTCTTCTTTGATTACCTTTTCGATCAATGTCTTCTGGGCAACCAGTTCGGGATAGGCATCTCCCATCGTTTCGATCAATACAGGAAGCAAGGCGTACATAAAGGCTTCGCGGCGTCCGAGGAACGTATAACCGTAACGAACGGCACGACGCAGGATACGACGGATCACATAACCGGCTTTTGCATTCGATGGCAACTGACCGTCCGTGATAGAGAATGCTATCGTACGGATATGGTCGGCAATCACACGCATAGCAATATCCTGCTGCTTGTTTTCGCCATATTTAGTTCCGGTAGCGGCAGCGATCACCTGAATGATCGGCTGGAATACATCCGTATCGTAGTTGGAGGTTTTACCCTGCAATGACATACACAGACGTTCGAATCCCATACCGGTATCGATCACCTTGGCAGGCAGCGGTTCCAGCGAACCGTCCGCTTTACGGTTGAACTGCATGAACACCAGGTTCCAGATTTCGATCACTTGCGGATGATCTTTGTTGACCATTTCAGCACCGCTCTTGGCCGCACGTTCTTCGTCCGGACGCAGGTCGATATGGATTTCGGAACAGGGACCGCAAGGACCGGTATCACCCATTTCCCAGAAATTATCATGTTTATTACCGTTGATGATATGATCTTTCGGCAGGAACTGCTCCCAGTACCCGGCAGCTTCATCGTCACGCGACAAACCTTCGGCGGGGCTTCCTTCAAATACGGTTGCATATAAACGTTTCGGATCCAGTTTCAGAACATCTACCAGATATTCCCAGGCCCAATTGATTGCTTCTTTCTTGAAATAATCACCGAACGACCAGTTACCCAACATTTCAAACATGGTGTGATGGTAGGTATCGTGTCCTACCTCTTCCAGGTCGTTATGCTTACCGCTTACACGAAGACATTTCTGCGAGTCCGCGACGCGAGAATACTTAATAGGTACATTTCCCAGGATTATATCTTTAAACTGGTTCATGCCCGCATTGGTGAACATCAATGTAGGGTCTCCCTTCACTACCATCGGAGCAGACGGCACTATCTGGTGCTGCTTGGAAGCGAAGAACTCTTTAAACGATTCACGGATTTCTTTTGCTGTCAACATAATCTATTTATATAGTTCTCGTTAATATTCTGAAAAACAATTTGCAAAAGTACTGCAAATTATTATTTTTGCACGTATCCAAGCTATAAAAATATTCAATGAAGCTGTTTAAAACAAGAAAAACATATTACTTATATAACCCTAGCACACTCAATTACGAGCGTGTCTACCCTTCCGCCAAAGATCGTTTCTTCATTGTGCTCCGTCATTTGAGCATAGGTGCGGCCATTGGGATCGGGGCTTTCTTTATTTTAATGTACACGATCGACTCGCCGGTAGAGTCGTTATTGAAGAAGGAAAACAAGCTGTTACAGACTCAATATGAGGTACTTTCGCTTCGCCTGACCAATGCCCTCGAAGTATTGGACGACATCCAGCAACGCGACGAGAACCTGTATCGTGCCATCTTCCAGGCAGAGTCCATTCCCGAATCGGTACGTAAATCCGGCTTCGGGGGAACCAACCGTTACGAACATCTGTTGAGCTTGCCTAACCCGGAACTGGTGGTTTCCACCACACAGAAGATGGATATGCTCTCGAAGCAGCTCTATATACAAAGCAACTCGTTGGAAGAGTTGATCAAGCTGGGTAAGAACCAGGAAGAACGGAGCCGTTGCATCCCTGCCATCCAGCCTATCTCCAATAAGGACCTGCGCCGTACGGCATCCGGTTATGGTGTGCGTATCGACCCGATATACAGAACTCCCCGCTTCCACTCGGGTATGGACTTCTCCGCCAAAGTGGGAACGGAAATTTATGCAACCGGTGACGGCGTCGTCACGTTTGCCGCCTGGAAACAGGGTTACGGTAACTGTCTGATGATCGATCACGGCTACGGATTCCAGACATTATACGGCCACATGAGCAAGTTCAAGAAGCGCGTCGGACAGAAAGTGACCCGCGGCGAAGTGATCGGCGAAGTGGGTAATACAGGTAAATCTACCGGACCGCACCTGCATTACGAAGTGATAGTCCGGGGTAAACACGACAACCCGTCCAGATACTATTACATGGATCTTACACCTGAAGAATACGACCGTATGATCCAGATCGCAGAAAACCATGGACAGGTAATGGATTAAACTTCTTTAAGACGATGGCATTAAATAAAGATAAAAATCTGAAGTTATATTTCTCCATCAGCGAGGTGGCGCAGATGTTCGACGTCAACGAGTCGACCCTGCGTTTCTGGGAGAAGGAATTCGATATTATCCGCCCGCGTAAAACGGCCAAAGGAACCCGTTTCTACAAACAGGAGGATATCGACGCCGTACGTCTGATCTTCCACCTGGTAAAAGAACGAGGTATGACACTGGCCGGTGCACGCCAGAAGCTAAAGGACAACAGGGAAACAACCATCCGCCAGGAAGAGATCGTCAACAAACTGAAACAAATCAAAGAAGAGTTGCTTTCGATGAAGGCTGCCTTTGACGCGCTCGACCCTTCGGAATTACCCCAGGAAGAGAAAATCTAAGTCAAACAATTAGCAGGTTACGAGAGAAAAACGTATCTTCGCCGACAATTTAAGAAAACAATAAATATGGAAATTACGGGAAAGATTATTGCCGTACTACCTGAACAGGGCGGCACAAGTAAAAACGGAAACGAGTGGAAAAAACAGGAGTACGTATTAGAAACACATGACCAATACCCTAAGAAAGTATGCTTCCAGATTTTCGGTGCCGACCGCATCGAACAGGCAGCTATTCAACCCGGAGAAGAATTGACAGTATCATTCGATATAGACAGCCGTGAGTATCAGGGACGTTGGTTCACTAACATCAATGCATGGAAAGTAGACCGTCCGATGGCCGGCGCACCCATGTCGGCTCCCGGAGCGATGACCCCGGATAACTTTGCACCGGCATCTGCCCCGACAGCACCTGCCGCTCCCGACTTCGGTCCGGCAAATCCGATCGACGACCTGCCGTTCTAATGAATGACGGTTTTGGGGCATCTCCGCTCCGGATATAGCTATCGGAGGTCACTGTAAATCATTTATTATTTGTTGTACAGTGATCTTCAATGGCTTTAGATGTTTACGAATAACAATAAAAACCATATCCGGATCGACATCGGCATATTGATGAGAAATATAATTCCGCATACCAAATATTTGCTTCCAGGGTATCTCGGGATAATTAATCAGCAACATTTTATCAGTTTTCTTATCAACAGCCAAAGCTGTTTCACCAATGAATTGAATACGCATCAAATTAGCATCCAATAAGGTCATCCCCCATGGAGTAGACAGATAATCTTCTACTGAAGTGATCTCCTTATTTCTTTCCAAAAGAACATCAATAGATTCGATAAGCAATTCCAATCGGTTTACTATCTCTTCTTTAAGCTGGTATTCCATCTTCTTCGATCCTTTTAAGTAGCAGCTTATTCAATCCTCTTCGAAGACGCAGCAAGTCTATTTTGCAACCGCAGAGAGTTTCCAGCTCATCATTTATATATCCCATAATAAACGGGTCGGCTTCGCTCAATTCAATAAAAACATCCAAGTCACTACCTGCATGTTGTTCACCACGTGCAACCGAACCAAATATGCCCATAGATAATATGCCATACTTTTGCGCATGCGTCTGCATAAACGAGCGCAAAATAGCCAGGTATTCACTTGTTGACTTCATAAATAAAAATTTTAAGACTGTGTCACAAAGATAACAAAATCTATCAAGAAGATTGTTTATGAACAGCAAATATTCCATTAGAACGGATACCCGATAGCCAGGTGCCAACCCGGCGTATAATTGGGTACATTGAAATAACCTTTCTTTGCTTCGTAAGGCACATGCAGGGGAACACCCATATCCAGGCGGATTACGATAAAGGTTAAGTCGTAACGTAATCCGACACCGGCATCCAGCGCCAGGTCTCTCAGGAAACGCCCCCATTTCAGCTGACCGCCAGGACGTTGCTTGTCTTCACGGATCAGCCAGATGTTACCCGTATCTATAAAAGCAGCACCATGCAGGTCACCCAGGATCGGAAAACGGTATTCGAGATTGGCCTCGAACTTCAGGTCGCCGGTCTGGTCGAGATAGCTGTACGTACTTTCGGGCGGAAGATAGCTACCCGGACCGATCGAACGAATCGTGAAGGCACGGAGGCTATTAGCCCCTCCGATATAGAATTGTTCGTTGTAAGGAGACACACGGGCATTTCCATAACTATAAATGGCTCCCGCCATAACGCGGCCAACCAGATGCTGGTTATGACCTATCTTATAGTTGTAACGGATTTCCGCCGTTCCTTTCACGAACTGGGCGAATTTATTTCCCAGCAAATGTTTTCCTTCTTCATTGAATTTCTTTCCGGCAATGGCATAACCCGCAGCCAGCAAATTACCCGCCTGCGAAACAGACAACTGAAACCAGGTATGATTCCGTTTGGAAGTGATCGGTGCATCGTCGTAGGTATAGGTATATCCCATCGCCGGCACGAACTGATTCTCCAAACTCAGCTTCAGGGCACGGTTATATTTCGTTATACTGTCAAACTCATGCGTCGTCGACTGGAGCAGGTTGTATGTCAGCTTGAACGGCGTGATCGAATGGTGGCTGGTAGCAGACGACTGGTAATCGTACGAAGCATTCCCACCGAAAGCCAGCATCTTGAAGAAGCGTGCCCGGTTCAGCTGGTCGACATACAGGCGGAAGGAGGTGCTCGAAGGATATAAGCCGTCCTTTTTCATCATACCGGGGAACAGCAATTGAGGGAATGTCAATGTTCCGCTCAGTCCCATTTCCCAACTATTGATAGCCGACTTGGAGCCGTCCACCCGTTTTCCGGTCTGCCATTCGTAAGAGCCGCGCAAACGCACACCGAACGTTTCACCTCCCCCGAACACATTCCGTTTAGTGACACTGAAGATAGCTCCCGGCCCCAGCTGATCGTTACTTTTGGAGGTCACGTTCACTTCCAACTCCCCGTCGAGCGGCAAGTCGTAGACGGTGTTGATCTTCAAGTCGAGGGTATCCTGGCGACGGGCCGTATCGCGCGGGGTATATTGCATTTCGGAGTACCGGAAAATCCCCAGGCGCGAGTAACTATTCTGTGTCCGTTGCTGATTCTCCTGCGAATAGAGATCGCCGGAATGCAGACGCAGGCGGTTGTAAAGCACCGACGGACGTACCCGGAGTTTGCCTTCGTAATAAACCGTCATATCTTTATAGCGCACCGAATCGGTAGGCGGCTCATTGTTATAACCGTTCAACAGGACGGAGATTTCACCGATCTTCCACGGACGCAGGGCGGTACGCGGCAGGCCAGGTTTCGTCATGATGCGAAGTGCTACCTTGCCGGGATTCATGATGGTATCCGCCTGGTAGGTAATGAACTCGGGGCGGAAATAATAGAATCCGTTATTACGCAACAGGGAAGTAATGCGTTGCCGCTCGGCTTCCAGATTCGTCACACTGAAGTTTTCCCCTTTATGAAGCAGGCGTGCCGAAGGATTGCTTTGTATTAATGTATCCATCTGATGGCGCATCCTCACATAACGGATACTGTCGTAAGTATAAGGATGATTCATTTCTACCTGGTAAATGAGCTTGGCTTTCTTCGCATCCTTCGGATTGGTATCTACCTGGAAAGAGGTCGTTCCATTGAAATAGCCGTATTCCTTCAGCAGGTTTTGCGCTACTTTGATACGTATATCGGGATTCACCGTCGAGATAAAGACAGGCTTGGCGGCGAGTTTATTGAAGATCCATTTTCCTACCTTTCCTTTTTTATTCACGAAGGAATTATAGACCCACAGACCGAATGGGAACGGTACACGGACAGATGAACTTCCCAATAATGCATTGTTGGGGGGATAGGCTAGAGCACCCTCCACTTCAGCCAGGGCGTCTTCACCGACGGAGGTCTTATCTTCGTTGGTGACTTCTATCTTTTTAATGCCGGTATAAAGGACTTCACCTTCGGGCAGATTCTTAGTGGTCGAACAGGATGCCAACAAAAGTAAAAGAAACGAGAAGATGACACACCCCCTGCCCCGCTGTGTTATTGCTCTTCCGCTAAACAGTCTATATAGTATATTTCTCTTTTTCATCATTCCTCCTCATTAACCGGTTTAGGCCTATTTTTCTTAAAGTTGAACAACTCCCGCATGTGAAGCATCTTACGGCGCAGTACAATACCGACACCCGTTTCCGTGATCTCCCCTTCCAGCAGGCTTTCGTAGTTCTTGTCATGGAACAGTTTCACGTAGCGCGTTCCGCTGGCATCCAGTCGGTATTCGATCGAGACATTGTCGATAAAGGCCTGCGTCTGGTTGCTATTGCTGGCATTCTCACCCGTAGAGATACGGCCTCCCAACACGACACGGATACGGTCGTTCCAGAAACGTTTGGCAAAACTGAAGTTATAGTCGGTACGCTGACCGCCATCCCCGCTACCGTTCTCGTCGTAGCTATCCATACCGAACGAGATATCGACCGTCTTCAAGGCACTTCCTGCAATATTACTGATCTCACTGTTCAGGAAGCTGTTCAGGGCTGCCCCCATGTTCAGGTTCTGTTTGCCACTGCTACTGTTCGCCAAGTACATACCGGTGATAATCATTCCGACGGCCAGTTTCGTACGTTCATCCTCGCCCATGCTACTCAGGGTTGTCTGCATCGCCTGATCTTCGGGAGCCGTCAGGACGAACTGCAGGCCGAGATTCTCCAGTTGTTGTTTGAGAGCGATACCTACATCGAAGTTGACCATGCGCGAGCCACTTCCGTCTTGCGTCACATTGGTACGGATGCGTTCGGTAGCCGTCAGGCTCAGATACGGATCCATCGGGTCGCCGCTCCACTGCACGTAACTGCCGTCCTGTATATTGAACTCTTTCAGCGGGATGATCGGCAAAGCATATTTCACAATGCCACCGGAAAGAGTATATCGTCCGTTCAGGATCATTTCCCCCTGCGGGGTATATTGGAAAGAGAGATCACCACCCCCTTCGAGCTCTACCTTGCTGGAACGGTCGGGAGTGATGTCGGCATTCAAGCGTACGGACTGGTCGATACGGATTGTAAGCAGCATATCCATTCCTCCCAGCGGCAGCGGGGCTTCGGGACGACGACGGTTGACGAGCGTATCTTCGAAAGAGGTGAAAGTCACCAGGTCGGAAAGGCGGTCTTGTACGGTCAGCGGCGAATCCTTCATCACATAGGTTACATTCGTTCCACCCAGCAATTGCAGGCTACCACGCATCATCAGAGCATCGAGCGGTCCTTTTACGGTAGACGAGAGATTGACCAGCAGTTTACCGTAGACCATGCTTTCTTTGTTACGTTTTACATCGAGCAATTGCATATTATCGGCCTTTAGCTTCAGGTCAGCCGTCATTCGCGACAGGTTGTTAAAGTCGACCGTACCGTCTATCACGAACGGGTTCTTACCGGCAGCATGGATATGGTATTCGTCGAACATGATTTTGTTATCTTTCACCACGATCTTTTTGTCGTCTACCCGGAAGCTGGTTCCTACAGCCGTCACAAACATCGAGGTTGAATCCATCTCGATATATCCGTTCATTTCAGGGGCTTTACTACTACCCTTTATCGTCATGTTTCCTTCCAGTACACCATTTAACGAAGCCATATTATCCGGGATAAACGGGTTTACCATATCCAGCGGCAGATGTGTCACGTCGAATGTTCCGTCGAGATAATCTTCTTTTCCTATCTTGTAAAGAGCGGTAGCCGACATTACCTCCTTCTGGTCGCGCAGGAAGTGCATATCGACCTGATGCCTGTTATCCGGCAACGGCAGGTAAACCGTACTGAACATCAGTTCTCCTACCCGACCGCCTTCATAAATAAGGTTGTCTATATTCGCATCGAGCACCACCAGGAACGAACTGTCGGAAGGCGCATATTGCATATCCGCACTCAGAATTCCCTGCATGGAAGGTATCTCCGTAAATGCTTTCGAAATCACATCGAGGTTGATCTGGCTCAGTTCGAGGTGCAGTTCCTCCATCTTCTCCTTTTCCGGTCGCGAATGTATCCACAAGGACATATTTTCCTCGCCCGACAACCGGAGATCGGCTGCAATATCTTTCTCATTCTTATAGAGGATATAATTGTCCGGATTCAGCTTGAAAGGACGAAAAGCCAGGATCGGATCGTCGGGGAACAAATGGAGATTGATCCCTTCTTTCACCTTATCCGCCCGCAGTCCGAGCAGGATACCGGTATCTCCGGCCCCATCCGTGTACAAAAGCTCTGCATCGGCAAACGTACTTCTTATCTTACCCTTCACGCCGGCGGTGAAAGGAGCTTGTTTACGGTATTTTGTTTTAATTACATCGGCACTATACAGCAATCCGAGCGAGTCCTGGCGCACGGCGAAACTGATCGTATCGAGCCGGGTTGTATCACGCATCAGATCGTAGATACCCGCATCCATACGGAAACCTTCTTCCGGTGAAGAGAAAGCTTCCAGATTCAGGTTATTGAAAGAGACATTAGCCTGTTGCAGGATATTATAGATCGGGTTGTCTTTCCCCGCCGATATAGCCAGATGCATATCGGGAAGCAACGGACGGAAAGCAGGAATATTGATCATCGAGTCTTTCTCCAGTTGTTTGTTCAGGCCTTCCGATATCTTTGTGAACTTATCGGTCATCGTTTCGAGATCGGCATTTCCTGTCAATGTGATTCCCAGGTCGCCGGCATGGAACGAGACACGGGTCGTATCTTTCGTACTTTGAGCATGCAGGGTCAGGGTTTTGGGTTTATATTTTCCGGTAGTCGTAATCAGTTCCCAGTTCCCCAGCGTGACGTCGACCAGGTTGTTCTTTCCCATATCGGTTTCCGCTTCCGCAAATAGTTGGAAAGAGGTAGCCAGCGAATCTTGCATCAGGTGCATACCATAGAGGTCGAAATTCTCGACATCGGCAATCAGCATGGCTTTGATCTCCTTTTTCAACAGGGTTGCATTCAGCGTCATATCCATCTTTGCCAGCGGATACTTACTCAGCAGGTCGAACTTGGCGAAGTTCTTTTCAAGCGATCCTGCCAGGTTGACGTCCGACACGTTATAATTACCATAATGGATATCCGTAATCTGACCGTCCAGCTTCGCCCAGGTAGACGCTTTGAATGGATCGAAACCTTTACCTTCGGCATGGATAGAGGCAGTCAGGCCGTAGAGGGAATCGAGTGGCATAAAGTGCAATGGTTCCAGGCTATCCACTTTCAGGTCGGCTTCGTAAGCCTCTTTAGCCGGGTTGAAGCGTCCTGTCAACAAGAGCTTTCCTTTATCCTCCCGCAGAAGCAGGTCGGCTTGGTATTCGTTATTTTTCAAACCGGCTTCACCGGTCAGGGTAATACCGGAAGGGATATTGAAACGTTTCCGTTCCGCCTCCGGGAGCATAGCCAAGACAAAATCGAGGTTACCCGTTTTCGCTTTCAGTTCGAGTTTCCCGGAACGGCGCACACTGTCGGTAAGCGATTTCATCGTACCGGTCACATCCATACGGAAAGCCCCCGGCAACTCCCCTTTCAACTGGCGAAGCATCAGGGAGGACAGGTTACCTTCCACACCGGCTGTCAGCGAAACCGGTTTTTCCGGATAAGCCTTTTGAAAATCTTTCGGAAGTGCACCGGCGGCAATCATTACATCCTCCTTACCCACCGAAGCAGTGAGCAAGACCCGCATATTGCCTTCCGGATTTTCTGCAAACGAACTCCAGGGAACCATCGCCAACAGGCGGATTTCCGATGAAGGAGTCTTCAACAGAAGTTGCGGTACATTGATAGTGGTGCTATCGCTATGAAGATTTCCGGTCAGGGAAGAGATAGTCAGTCCCGAACGGTCTTCGGCCGAGAGCTCGCGTATGCGGGCTTTTATATCGCGGCCCCCATAAAGAAGAGAGTCGAGCGAGATATTGACGTCACTCAGGGCAATATGAGAAGGGTCGAAACCTTCTGTCGCATCCTGATTGTTGCCGTCATACCCCAAGGTCGATCCGGTAAGTGTGAACAGGCGGGCTTCATAACGCGAGGCACCCAGGTCGACTACACCGTCTTTCAGGTTGGCTTTATCGATATAGGTGGTCAGACGCAACGAGTCGGCAGGCATCTGCATGGCGAAAGCCACCCGGTCGAGGTTTATCTTTTCGAGGTTTAATATCCAGTTTACGGGAGTTGAAGTGGTGTCGGCCTTAGTTGTCGTATCGTTCAACAACAAGGTGATAGCCGTATCGGAGAGGTCGACCGTATTCAGGGTGACCTTTTCTTTCGCCAGGTTGACACGGTCGGCTTTGGCATACAGGCGCCCCAGTACACCCTTTATCTCCATACCTTCGATAAATGTGCCGGAGTTTACCTTCACTCCCTCCAGGTCGATCGCATCTACCAATACCTCTTTCTTCAGTAAAGGCAGGGCACGTACATTCACCGTCAGGCTTTTTAGGGTCAGGAGCGTATCGGCGGGCGAAGTCAGCACCTCCACTCCCTTCACCGTCAGGTTCAATGGGAAAGAGAGGCGTATTCGTTCTATTCCGATCTGCATTCCGGTAGCTTTACCGGCATAATAAGCCGCTTTCCTGACGGCAAAATTCTGAACAGGCGGTATATATAATAATACAGAGACCAACAAAACCAATACCACAGGTATCAGGCAGACGATCCCTATTCGTTTGATCCAAATCCTCATTTGCTATTATAGTGTATTCTTTTTATAATGATAACGGCTAAATACCCTGTTTTGTTTGAAAATTCATTAACAAAAATAGAAAAGAAAATCAATAATAAAAAGTTCTGGCAGAAGAACATCCGGCACAAGCGTTATTTGCCTTCTATCTGCCGGATCACGGAATAAGCATCTTCGATCAAAGAAGAGGGATAATCATTTATTTCCAGGATACGGATCGCGTTGCGCTGATACAGGTTGCCGGACTTCAGTTTGTAGTCGAACGATAAAACATCACCGGTTATCTTCTCGCAGAAATGATACAGGTCATACTCGTTCTCCAGGAATCCTCCCAACTCCGTATCGTGGGTGGAGACGACCACGATGTTACAGGCCGTATTCAGATAGCTCAACACCGCCTTGGCCGCCGCAATCCGTTCGGTGGTATTGGTTCCTTTGAATATCTCATCCAATAGAAAAAGGTTGGTGTGTTCACTCTGCCCACAGGAAAGCATATCGCGGATCGACTCTACCTCCTTCAGATAAAAGCTTTTTCCATCCGCAAGGCTGTCGGAAAGCATAAGGGCTGCATGTATCATGACCGGCATTTTGAGCTTCATACGCCGGGCAAAGGCCGTATGAAGCGTTTGAGCAACCAGTATATTGACACCCAAAGTACGTATAAAGGTTGTCTTCCCCGACATATTCGACCCGGTGAAAAGAATGGAACGCCCTTCGATCCGGATCGTATTCGCCACACAGTTTTCGAGTAGAGGATGATACATCTCGTCCGCCTCAACCCGTAGCTCCGCCTCCGGTTGTTCCGGCAAGCTATAATAAGATAGGCTCTTCCGCAGGAAAACGACGGACGACAAGGTATCGACCAGCCCGATAAAGCGGAACACCGTTTCTATATCCCGGTTCTTGTCTTTCAAAAGGGTTACGACTTTATTATAAGCGATCGGTTCCGCCAGGAAAAAGACCTTGACACATTCCATGATCGCCCAGAGGATCACTGCCAGGTCGCTGTCCATCTTCGACTCCATCCGCAGGTGACCACTGGCTTTCCGCAATGTTTCGAGCGACGACAATGCTTCCGGCACGCCCCCGGCAATCTCTGAAAAGAGCGGGTTCTTACATTGTTTACCCGAAAGATTCAACAGACGTATCAATTGGGGGATCGAAGCTATATAATTCAGATTATTCGGTTTATTGCTATAATGGATAACGCCGTTCATCAGTATCGTTGCAATAAGGAGAAATAGACAGGCGCCTGATTGATACAGGTAGAACAACAATAGAAACAGGGTCGGCAGCAGGCCACAAATGCGAAACAGGATCTTTTTCCATACGGGAACGACCGGATGCCCCAACTCCATCAACGGTGCAATACTGTACGCATCGGGAGCACTCAATACATGCAGGTCTTTTATAACCTCGGCATGTAATCCGGGATTTGTCGCCAGACGGTTTATCAGCGGTTCGTTTTGTTCCACTTCATTCGCTCCGGCAGGAATAGTCCGCATAAGGTTATACAGATACTGCTGCCCGACACGTGAAACGGTACGATCGGAAAACATAAACAGATCCTCAAATCCCAAATCGGCACAGGTCTGTTCCGACAACACGCCCAGTGCCCTTTGATGTTTATCGAAACGAAAAAAGGAAGAGATTTCAAAGAAGTTATAATCCTCTGTTTTCTCTTCTCCTTTATATTCCGGAGTTCGTTTCCATGGTTTCCATATATTCATAATTCGTATCTTTTAAGTCCTGGGTAAAAGTATATCATTTTAGCAGTTTCCTATTTCCATCATCCTCCAATATGCGCATTTGTTGAATGGCTATTTGATTCAGTTTAATAAGCCGCTCTCTCTGCGATATTCCCTGATCAATAAACACAGCATTGAGATTTTCCATTTATCTTCGATAGTTCACGCTTGGCTGTCCAACCAAGCTGAGCTTGCTCATCGGTTTTTAATCGCTGAAATTCACGAATCAAATAAACTTTAAACTCCGGACTAATCCACATGGCAAACTCAAAAGCGATATCCTTGTGGGCATAAGTACCGCCATAGCGTCCCGTTTTTGCAATGATACCGATGGCATTAGTCTTTAGCATCCATTCCTTGGTACTAAGGCGATAGCTATTCAATCCGGCTTGACTTTTAATTATGTCGAATTCGACATAATTAAAAGCTGGGTTGTTCAATTTCTCCCAAACACCGAGGAATTCAACAGTATTTCTGTTCCTTAACCAATTGGAAAAGAAAAAATCTCCATCTTTCGCTTTTAGCATATCTGTGAGACTTATGTAATCCTCATCATTTACTTTTATTACCGATACAAAAGTATCTTTTACAGTTATTTTTGCCATAGAACTCCCTTCTTTTATGTATTGAGTCAAAAGTATACCTTTTTCAGTAATATTCAGTCGTTCACACTCTATTTAATCCATAAAAATGTGTACGTTTGTCAATTCAAAAAGAAAGAATTATAACATGTTGAACCTAGAACATCTCTGTACCGAAGTACAACACATAGCCCGTAAAGCAGGGGCTTTCCTGAAAGAGGAACGAGGTAAATTCGACCGCGGGCGGGTAGAAGAAAAAAGTGCCCACAACTATGTCTCGTATGTAGACAAAGAATCGGAGAAATGGCTGATCGCCCAACTCTCCGCCCTGCTCCCCGAAGCCGGTTTCATCGCCGAAGAGGGTAGCGGAAGCCTGACCGACGAGAATTATTGCTGGCTGGTAGATCCGCTGGACGGCACTTCCAATTATATCCACGACGTAGCTCCGTATTGTGTGAGCATCGCCTTGCGCAATAAAGAAGAGTTGCTGCTCGGCGTTGTCTACGAAGTCTGCCGTGACGAATGCTTCTATGCCTGGAAAGGTAGCAAGGCCTACCTCGATGGCAAAGAGATACATGTATCCGACGTGTCAGACCTCGACAAAGCTTTTATCGATCTGGGATTTCCTTACAACTCGGACGCCTACCGCCCGGTAGCCCTCCACCTGGTCGACAGGCTATACGGTTTTGCCGGAGGAACGCGCCTGATGGGAGCGGCAGCTGCCGAAGTCTGCTACATCGCAGCCGGACGGTTCGAAGCCCGTATCGAGGCTTATATCGGCCCCTGGGACATTGCCGCCGGTGCCCTGATCCTGATGCAGGCAGGAGGCAAAGTGACCGATTTCAGCGGTGGCGACAACTGGCAATCGGGCGATGAAGTGCTTGCCACTAACGGTGCGATGCATGAAACACTGATGCAGTTGATCTCCCGGTCCTGATTTTAAAGGGGAAATATCATTCGTTTACAGGCAATCTTTCCCTGTCTGTCTATTTTATTTGTAACAGCTTGCAATGTCATTTATCTTCACCGATAAATCAACATAATCGAAAGGTATATGAAAAAGAAAATGATTATTGCAAGCTTATTCACTTTTGGCTTACTGGTTTCCGCAGCCGCCCAGCCTCAACACGGACCTTTCCCCGGAAAGCCTCGCTGTTGTTGCTGTTGTTGTAACCATGACAGGCCGGACAGACCGGACCAACGTCCTCCCCGGAAAGGAGAAGCCCCGTCCTTTATCACCGACAAGCTCATAAAGAAACTGTCGCTTACGGACGAGCAGGTGACACAACTCAAAGAGGAAGAGAAAACCTTTATGGAGAAAATGCAACAGATGCGTCCCGACAGGGATAGTGAAAAGCAGCTTTCTCCCGACGAGATGAAGGAAAAAATGGATACAATGATGAGCGAGCACGATGCTGCCGTACAAAAGATCCTGACTGAAGAACAATACAAAAAGTATCAGAAGTACATGAAGGAGAACCGCCCGAAAGGTCCGGGCAATGGAGCTCCCGAAGGTCCGGGCGGACCAGGGGGACCAGGTGGACCAGGTGAAGGATTTGATGGCGATTGGATGGAATAAAAAAGCTTTACCGACCGCAGATAACGCAGAAGAATACAGATATTTCTCAAAAAAAGAAAATAATAAATCTGTAAGCTTCTGCGTATTGTTATTATATGCGGCATTTTACCATAGCAGCTACCGGCATTTGTTATACCAAAAGGAAACCGATATTGCCCCGGGTACATAAAATAACGGCTAGCAAATAGAGTATCTACAGATATATCATTATTTTTACGGGTAATATAAAACGGAAAGTTATGAACAAACAACTATTCTTATCCCTGATAACGGTCGTGATCTGTTTTCTGACAGCTTGTAACCGGCAACCGGCAGGAAGCCGGACCAATGAATATATAGTAGGTAAACAAACCTATACATTCGCCATAAAAGGGGCAGATACATTACGTCTGGATAAATATGAATTACAGAATATATCAGCTGGTGATACGTTATCCAAACCGGTCATCCTTTTTGCCTTCGGAGGGGGTTTTAAAGGTGGTAACAGGGATAACGACAGTTATATTCCCTACTTTCATTTCCTGGCAAAAAACGGTTATGTAGTTGTATCGACCGATTACCGGACCGGTCTGAAAGATATAGATACCGGGAAGATGGCCGACCCGATGCAATTTGCCGCCACTTTACAAAAAGCTATTGCAATGGCTGTTGAAGATTTTTTCGATGCTACACGTTACATTGTCGATAACAGCAAAGAATGGAAAGTAAACCCGGAACAGATCGTTGCCTGTGGTTCCAGTGCCGGAGCCGTCACCTCCCTGCAGGCAGAATATGAAATATGTAACCGAACTCCTTTAACACAAAAACTACCCGACTCTTTCAACTATGCAGGCGTTATCTCTTTTGCCGGAGCTATCTGTAGTCTGGGAATACCGGACTGGCAGGAATTACCGTGCCCTATTATGCTTTTCCATGGAAATGCAGACCGAACAGTTCCTTTCGATAAGGCTTTACTTGAAAATATGGGGTTATGGGGGTCGAACTTTATAGTTAAACAGTTACAGGTAAAACAATCTCCCTATTATTTCTATCTGGCGGAAGAAGCGGGTCATGAGATGGCAGGGATACCGATGGATAACAACCGGTATGATATCCTGAGTTTTCTGGACCGTTTTGTTCTCCTCCGGCAGAAAGCCTTTATAAACACAATAGAGACTATCCCCGGCAAACCGGAAACTAAAAAGGATTTCACACTCCAGGATTACATTCAGAATAATCTCTAAAAAGATATCAGTTCAGCGACTGTCAATAATAAGTCAATTTGCCAATGTGTCAATAGAATATCAAACTGACAAAATGTTATCTCATGTAACCTGCGGATGAGTTGTATGGAGATGGAGCGGTGAGGGTTTGTTCTTATTCGATCGTAGAGAGGGTTACCATATTCGAGATGTCATAATTACAGATGCATTGATATTATTATATCGTATTATCATTACAATATCCGCTATTTTGTTGTGAGAGACAATTATTGTCGAACTTTTAGGCAGAAGAGAGTTGCTTGCTTTTTTAGCGGTTCCAGAAGTGACTAAATGCTTTATAACATACAATCGAACATTTCCAATGTATATAAAATAACACAAACAACCTTTAATTAACAAATAAACACATTTAAACAAGCAGATATTTCCGCTACAATAAAAATAAAACTCATTTAAAAGGAAAAATAATTCGTTTAAAACGAGTTTATCTTTTTTCTCGATCGAATTAAAAATGCCTATCAGTTAAACATTGCGTTAATAAATGTATATATCCGTTTTCTATAAGAGGAGTAATGCCAAAAGCGTATGTTATTAATACTCCGATTATTCAACCAAAATGCTTGCGAATTAAATTTTACGCCAACAAAATGACATTTATTTAAAAGAAAAAAAGTTCAATTATTATCAGAATTAA
>OGZX01001613.1_pt1 | contig 21659 bp, 13 predicted proteins | sample 1576881 | NCBI WGS metagenome assembly OGZX01 (sample SAMEA3541542, study PRJEB24748) | human gut metagenome | biome: human gut; feature: human-associated habitat; material: faeces | place: China | collected 2012
CTCTCATCGGGAAGCGGGGAATCTTTTATTTTCATAAAAGTGGTTACGTAATTATGACTAACTAATTCATTCAAATCTGATGTTGCAAAGATAAGGCATCGGCGGAGATGCTGCAATCGCTCGAATTAGGTATAATAGTAGAAACGAGTCATCATTAATAGGTAGAATCGCTCGGAAATCATGAATTAGCATAGCTGTGCATGCCGCCCAGCAAGAAGTTCACTCCGAAATAGGTTATCAATACACTGAAGAAAGCGATGATAGAGAATACATGGAAGAACATGGGACGGCGGAACCACGGCAAGGAAGCCGGATGCAACGCCAGTGCATAAACCAGCATCGTGACGAGTGCCCATACTTCTTTGGGATCCCAACCCCAATAACGTCCCCACGACACATTTGCCCACACAGCGCCGATGAAAATGCCGACAGCCAGCAGGAATACGGCAGGATAGAGAATGATACGGCTGATAACTTGCAAGCGCTCCACCGCCACCGTGCAATCCTTGCGGGAGTAGTGCAGGATGATGGCGGTAACACCATTCAGCATGATGAATGCCAACAGCGAATAGGCTATCATTATTACCACTACGTGGAAACTGAGCAGCGGAGACGAGAGTACCGGCATCAACTGCGTTATCTGCGGATTGGCTTCGCCCAGCATGGAGACAAGCAATGCGAGCCCGCAAAGCAGAAAGCCGAAGGCTATGACGATAGGGATTCTGCGATAGAAGAAGAAAGTGAGCAGGGCTACGCACGCCGCCATCAGTTGCATGGTTTCGTGCCCGTTGGACATGGGAAGATGGCCGCTGACGTAGCCACGCAATACAATCGTTGTGCAGAGATAAACCAAACCGGCTCCCAATAGAAACAGCAATAGGACAGTAACTGGAGTCTTATCTTGCTTCTGCACAATCATGCGCCGACAATAGAAAACAAACGCCACGATGCCGACAGTTACAAAAAGCATAGCCAGCGGACGGCTGTCATTCATTCCGTTATACCATTTCTCTGCTTTGAAACGGGTTTCGGACGGCGCATACAGCCGGGCTTCCCTCACTTGATATTTTTTGATCTTATCCAGCAGATTGTCCACTTCCTGGTAATCGTTGCGGGCTACCTGTTCCGCCACATAGTTCATGCTATTGCGGATAAAACTCCATAAATCACTCGGCATATCCCGGGGTAAACGGTCGGCAAGCGAGTACCACACCATCTGGCTGTCCGGAGAAGCTACATAAGGGTATATCTTCAGTATACTTCCCGTAGAAACCATGCTGATAAGACTAAACTTCTCATTGGCTTCTTCTATTCCCCGCATATCCTTGATTCCGGTTCCCGATTGCATGCCTTTATCCAGTTTATAGCCACTGAAGTCGGCAAAGTCCACCAAGCGGGCATAACTTCCTTCTATTTCCAATAGCTGATGAACCTCTTTGCTTTTGATGCGGATGACAGGTTCTTCCTTCCAATCGTCATAGAAGAAAAACCAGCCGGTTAATACTTGTTCCGCCGTCATCCCCTTGTAGGAAGGTTTGCCGTAAAGTTTCACCGTGAAATCCCTGGCGAGGGTCTGCAACGGACAGATACGGTCGTTATAATAAATATAAAGATCGCCGAACTTCCCGGCTGTCTGCTTCGGAAGGACATGCGGAGTGCCTGCTGCCTGTATGCCCATTGCAGAGAAGAAGATCACTCCCGCACCCACCAGTGTACGCTTCAACAGCGGATGCCGTAGCAACTGCCTGAAAGTGCTTTGCTTCTGAAAAAAGAATAAAATCATAGTCAGCAACAGCAAACCATATCCCATGTAAGTAACGGGGATGCCATAAGGGTCATAGGCCACGGAAAGTGTAGCGCCCCCGCCGTCAGCATCATACTTAGACTGGTAGAAACGATAGTTCCGAAAGCTGTAAATATGGTTCATAGCAACCTTCCCCTCATACATCCCACGCCCATCATCTATCGTGATGGAACTTACAAAGTCCATGGGTGCCATGGTTCCCGGATAATACATCAGATTAAATTCTTTCAACGACACCCCGAACGGGAACTCCTTTTCCTCTCCACCTGCTGTGGTGAAAGTGCCGGCCACCACATTCCGACGCAAATGCACGCTCCCCTGCAATCCCCAGATATGAGTGACAAGAGCTCCAAGCAAAATAAGCACAAAAGAAAGATGCAGCAGGAGAGTAAGTATTTGCTTCTGCATATTCCGCTTCAGAAGATAGACAACGGAAGTGACAGCAATAAGCCCCCAGCATGCAACAAATACCGGAGAACCATAGATATATCGGGCAACGAAAGCAGTACCATAGATTTTCTCCAGTACGGTAGCTGCCATCATTGCCAGAACAATCAATCCTATCAAGCCAAAAGATATGGATTTCAGTAGTTTTATATAGTCAGTCATTCGTTACCAGGAAAGGTATAATTAGATTGAATCTATGAATTTCACCACTGCATCTCTGTCAGCCTTCGATAGTTTGCGGAACTTCAAGATAGAAGAATAAGCATCACTGTCTTCGCTGGTAGCGTGCCACATGATAGCTTCCAGAGTAGTACGCGCACGACAGTCGTGCAGACGGTCGGCATATTGGGCGCCTGTACATTTCTGATGCAGGCCACGTCCCCACAATGGAGTTGTACGACACCAACCGGTACGGATATCATTGACCATGTGCAACTTATGCTGTACCATATCCGTGTAAGGCCAGATTGTCTGGTTGGGATAACGCGGCAACTGGTCATTACGGGTAAAGAACTTCGCCGGGTCTCTGATCTCATCCGAACCAGTCTTCCAGGAAGGACGATGGCAATAGTCACAACCGATCTCTGAAAAGACTTCCTTGCCTCTCAGTACACTTTCATCATCTACATTACGGGCAGCCGGAACAGCCAATCCTCTGTGCCACACCATCAAGTCGATATAGTCTTCGTCCTGCATTTCTACCGGAAGAGTTTTAGAAGTCAGGTAATTAAAGATATTGGCTTCCATATCGCCCGTCCACCATTCAGGGTGTTCCTTGTCCGGATCAACTTTGGCTATGTAAGCAGGGAAGCCGGCTTGCACCTCGGGATCCTGAGATACATAGGTAGCATAAATCTTTCCGTTCAAGTCCAGATAGTGGAAAGTACGGTCACTGCGAGTCACATTCGTGATATTCCAAATGGCATTGGCACCGGCAGCATCCTGCAATGGGCCACGGCTCAGAGCATAGGTGAACCGACGCGGATAAGGAGTACCGTCACCGCCTTGTGCCGTATTGGCATACTGGCTCACCCATTCCCCATCTTTGAAGAAAGCGGTATTCAGGCCATTCTTCATGTAGTTGTCATTTTCTTCTTTGGCATACTGGGCTTTCAGGTCTGCATCTGCAATGGCATCCAGCAAACCTGTTCCATAGATACCGATAGTAGACTCCAAACGCACTTCATAGTCCTTCGGAATCTGATAGCCGCGCCTGGCTACGTACACGGCTTCCTCAGGAAGATTGACCTCAGGGTATCTCAACGAATAAGTTTCTCCATCATCAAACTTGTTACCGAAAGCATCGGTATAGTCCTTCCACTCCAAGGTAATCTTCGATTCATCCAACGGATCTTTAAAGGGTTCTACCGCATGCGTTTGGGGCATACCTGCCAACCAGGGCACATAACTGTTATCATCAGGGGTATAGACTACCAGCAAATACCCGTTACCTATCTCATTGGTTTTGAAAGTTCCGTTGGGCTGGCTCTGTCCATGTCCATATCCCGGATGGCAGTGCATACAGGAGTTACGTACGTACAATGGACCTAAACCACTACGGACACCGCTGAAGTTAGACATAAATGGTTTCTCGAAGAGTTGTTCCCCACGTTTAAAGGATTCATATAATCCGCCGTCCTCTACTGCTTGAGTCGGTTGCTCGTAAGCATTGGAAGTCATCAGATAGGCTGTTCCAAGTTCACCCCCGGTGTAGTACCAGTCGGGAAGCTGACCGGGTTCAGGAGCCGGTTCTGTCTTCGGGTCATCATCGCTACAAGCTGTAAAGCCAGCCAAAAGGGCTGCTCCCAATAAGTAATAAATTCGTTTCATGCTATTTGTGTGTCAAATTAATACTTAGACAAAACCTGATTGACTTCTTCCAGAACCTTGACCAAGTCCGTACCAACCACTGTTACGGCTTCACGCGCGGCAGCGGTATTTGTATTCTTTGCAAACGGTTCCGGAATTGCCTTGATAGAAGCAATGGCTTTCTGAATTGCCTCTTTCAGCTTAGCATCCGCCGTGGGGTCTATGGACTTGACATAATCGCTAATCGATGCATCTCCCGCATTCATACCTTCGTAAGAATTCTGAATGCTGATGATATTATCCTGGAAGTCTACAATTGAATTCAAGCTATAAGGTGATTCGATATAGTTCTTATCTTCACTTGAAGAGCCATTTACCGGACGGCCTATTTTCTGATTACCAACCTCATCGGCAATATCGATACAGCCCTGGAGTATATCTTGGGCGGCGTCCAGGTAGTTGACATACTTGCTACCCCCCTGCCCGGAGTTCAGCATACTCGAGCCATAGTTGAAAGTAGGTTCGAGTTCCGCATCTTCCAGCATCTTCTGCTTTTCGGCAGTTATGTTATCCATGCCTGCCCAGGAAGCTTCCAGACGCACACACTGATTGCATAAGTCACCGGCAATAGAAGTCAGATAAATCATCTCTTCTTTAGTATATTTACTGAGGTCGCGCGGTTCGGAATTATCTTCCGTTGCATCCAACTGGAACAGCATATACTCCACAGCATGGAAACCAAGCAGACCATAACCAAGGTTATTGCCTACATATTCAGGACTCATCTGCGCCATTTGCGCAGCATTATTCAGCATATTGTCCATAGCCGTCTTGTCCAAAGGCCATGAGTCGATATGCGGGTCGATGTTATAATCGGCGGCGGCACCGAAGAGAAATGCCTCGCTCAACTCCCAATACTTACGCGATGTATTCCAGGATTTACCGGCATCTATCACCATATCCCCGGTCAAAGTCCCCGCTTCAAACGCCTCTTGCATGGCTACACACTTCTCATACATATCGATGGCAGCATCAGCCATATTCTTATATGTAGAGATAACCGTCTTATTAACATAAGGCCCGACCGCAGCTTTCAACGCCAGCTCTCTGGCAGAATGTTCGCCATCGTCACCGCCATCATCATCGCTACATGCAGATACACTTGTCAACATCAATGCACTCACAGCCATATATAATGGCCAACTTAAAAACTTTTTCATTGTTCGTTCTATTTTAAAGGTGATTTTAATAACATCTATTTGGTTCGGCGATTACTTCGTGAAGAAGCCGGCGTATGCAATGCCCAACGATAGTGAAGGTTCGTTGTTATAATTGCTCTTCAGGATGCCAACGGAATATTCGCCTTTTATAACGATGTCTTTCATTGGGTAGTAATTCAAACCGGCAGCAATGCGCTGGCGTCCGCACCAATCGTAGTTCGTAACAGCTTTATCCGTCTTGTACATAGAATCGTAGTAATCGTAACGCCCGTACAGATAGAACCTCTGTCCTTTCTCTTTCATCTTCTCTATTCGGGAGAAAATATCATATCCGGCTTCTACCCCTACGGCTATTGCATCAGAGGCTACGGCTTGTTTGGGCGAGGGCGAATCCTTGCGCATACTCATATTGTATTGGGTTATCTTCTGGGAATCGCTCAAATGACCGTAATCGAAGTTACCACGTACAATCCAGTTATGGGCGTTGTAATTGAAGTCGAAAGCACCGATAGTCACAGTACCTTTTACATTCTCATAGGTCTTTGACTCGTTTACACTCAACGTATTATTGAAGGAATTGCCGACGTATCCGCTTATACTCATACGCAAACCGGGAACGGAATAGTTATCGATTCTGAAAGCGCCTGCATAAGAGTTGGCTATCTTAAATTCGTAAGGGCTGCCCGCTCCATCCTTTATCCAGTTCAGCCGACCGAAACGGTCTGAATCCAAACCGGGAAGCAGCATTGCTTCATAGCGCCAATCGCCAACAACACCCCAAAGGCTAATACCTGTTTCGTGCCATGTGCACGGCATTATGGTATTTTCGCCTTCCGGACGGTAAACGCCGAAGAATTCAGTCGGCATATGATGCTGGTTGGTGCCGCCTACGGGAACAATAATATGCCCCATCTTGATATTGAATGCAGGACCGAAAGACTTTTGAATCCAGAACTGTTCGAGGGCTACCTCACCGCCGCGTTCTATTTCCGATTCATATTCGCCACCTTCCTCTTCTTCTACCTCAACGGCACTTTCCGTACCGCCATGTTCAAACTCAATCTCGCTACCCATAGTCCAACCATTACCAAAGTCATATCCGATGAACAGTACGACGTGTGGTAAATCGAAACGTCCATGACTGCTTGCATCTTTATACTTTTCCGCACTTGTATAGCGCAGGTAGTTATCACTAAAGAAGTTCCGCGTCATCACAGCCTCGCCGTAACCGCCCAGCGTCAGTCTGGATTTTGTTTGGGGAGTCTTTTCTTCAGCTCTTTCTGTGTTGCCGGTCTCTTTATCGTTGCCCGCTACGTTGTCTGCCAAAGCATTCGCAGAACAGGCGGCAAGACATAAAGAGAAGAGTAATGCCTTTCGTTTCATTTGCCTTATTTTTTATAATTTTTGTTGAGGCAAAGGTAGAGGATGTTAAAAAGGCTGGCAATACCTAAAAGATAGTATAAAGGGGGCGCACCTAATCATAAGTAGGTATGCAAAGAAAAACCTCTGCAACACAGGGGAGTTGCAGAGGTTATATGGGGAAAGTAATAAACAGGTATAATACCTACTTGCACCTGAACGCCAAGATATAGTAACCGAGAAGTGCCAGCGCAAGCAGACCGAACGAGCCGAAGAAAAACACTTTAGCCGGTCCGTAGTATTCGAGGAAGGCTCCCGACAGGAACATAAGATTCAGGATGACGTTCATTACGCGGGTAAGGCGCACCGCCAGCAGATACTGAATACCGATATTACGCTCGTTCACCCGCACCGGGAAGTTATAGAAGCGAACGGGAAGATAGGAACAAACACCCATAAGGATGAGGCACAGGAATGCAACGCCTCCCGCTATCCAGACATTGGGTATCGGCAATTCCCCTCCCCGGGTATGGAGCCAAAGGATGCACCCGCACGTAGTAAGGAAAAGGAGAATAGCTACACCTTCCAGGATACGGTCTATCAGAACCGGACGGAAACGGACGTTAGGGCAGTTACTGCCGGAAAAGGGACCAAGATTAATCATAGTATTCAATTTTACATTTATATATTATGTTGTGAATATTGCATTGTGCATTGTGCAATATTCCGCAGAAACTGCACAATGCACCGTGCAACTTTAGGTTTCTTCTTCTTTCTCCTCTGTCGAAGGGGGAGTCTTGGACTTCTTCATCCGCCCACTCTTCCGCAATGCTTCAGCGATAATCCACTGAAGTTGTCCGTTGGTACTGCGGAACTCGTCGGCGGCCCACTTCTCGAGGGCATCCATCGTCGCAGCATCCACACGCAGGACAAAGCTTTTGGTTGAAGTTTCTTTTTTCGCCACAGGGTATTATTTTAATTATTAGTGATTAGTATTATTAAAAGCGAGCACGGCTGCCTTTCACGAAGGAAGCGATGTCGTCCATTACATAAGCCGGGATGGGGGAAGCCTCGTTATATTCGAACGGGGTTGCCTTGCCACTGCCTTCCTGAAACAGGTGATTCAGTTTGGGATACGACTTGAAGAAAGCATTCTTGCGGTGCAGCAAGCCCGCGCGCCACAAGCCGAAGTCCTCCATCGTCACCTGATAATCGCGCTCGCCTTGCAGAACAAGGATGGGGAGTTTCAGCGTGGCGGCAACCTCCACCGGTTTGTAGGTATTGGCAAACAGCCAGTACGAACGGGGTTGCCCCATCGGTACGGGTATCTTTTCGTCGAAGGCATCGGTGCCGAGGTTCTTTGCATTCGCCAGTTGCTGCTTCAACTCATCGAGCCGGGCCTGGCTGTCGGCAGAGGAATCCGTCAAGGAAGAGATATAAGTGAATTGTTCACTCATGGCATCTTCCAGCGGGCGTGCCAGTCCGGCAAGGCTGATGATGCCTGCCAGGTCTTTGGAACGCGCAGCGATGCGGGGAGCCAAGGTGCCTCCCAGACTATGGCCTACCACAAAGATGCTGTCGGCGGCTATTTCGGGGAAGGCTTTCACCTGCTCTACGATGGCTACGGCATCGTCGGCGGCTTCGGTATCATAGTCCAGTTCACGGCCTTCGGGTACGCAGTTGGCACCGTAGACCTTCGTGCGCTTGTCGTAGCGGAGAACGGCGATGCCACGCTCCGCCAGTCCCCAGGCAAGGTCGCGGAAAGGTTTGTTGGGGCCCACCGTCTCATCGCGGTCGTTGGGACCGGAGCCGTGCACCAGGATGACGCAAGGCACCCTCCGGGCACCGGCATCTACTGCCGACCGGGGCAAGGTCAGCGTACCGGGGAGTTTGTAACCATCGGCTCCCACGGTGACGTCCCGCTTTTCCATCTTCGACTTGTCGTAGGCTACCGGTTGCGCCACGGTTGCTTCGGGCACGGGCATCAGGCGGATGGTGTTCAGACTTCCATCAGCATCGAAGGACAACAGGAACCGAAGGTGGTAACGCTCGAACTCCAGGTCGGAGTAATAGAGGGTGATGCCCTGGGCAGACTCCGTCTTCCAGCCGCCCTGCGACTTCAGTTTGCCGAACATCCCTTCCGCTTGGCGGAAGGAATCATTGAAGAGCGCCGGGGCGAGTTTCCCTTGCAGTTCCTTGTTCAGCGCTGCATGGATGCTATCGCCCTGCCCTGCCACAAACTGCTCATAGATGTGCTGCGCACGTGCCGTGACGGCATCCTGCGCAAACGCACCGGAACAGTTGCCTGCCAGGAGCAATATAATCGCCCACCGTACTATAAAGTTTGTCCACTTCATCCCGTTTCTTTATTAATGATGCAAAGTACCCGTATTGACTACCGGCTGTGCAGCCTCATCGGCGCAAAGCACTACCAAGAGGTTGCTGACCATGGCAGCTTTCTTATCTTCATCCAGCTCAACAATCTCCTCCTCGGAAAGTTTATGAAGAGCCATCTTTACCATAGAAACGGCGCCTTCTACTATCTTTTCGCGGGCAGTGATGATGGCAGATGCCTGCTGGCGGCGGAGCATTACGGCGGCTATCTCGGGCGCATACGCCAGATAGTTGATGCGCGCCTCGACTACTTCCATACCTGCCATAGCCAGGCGTTCGTTCAGTTTCTGTTCCAGCTGTTCGTTGATTTCCTCGCCGCCGGAGCGGAGCGTCAGTTCTTCCCGGTCCGCCTCGTTGTCATCATAGGCATACTGCCCGGCTACCTGGCGCAGGGCGGCATCGCTCTGTATCTTGACGAAGTTCTCGAAGGCGTTCATACGGTTCGCCACGGCATTGCCGATAGAGATTTGATTGGTGTTGCCGCCGGTCGGTGCAGTAGACGCCATGGTCTGAGAGTCAATCTCGAACATGGCTTTATAGGTATCTTTCAGTTTCCACACCAGTACCAGGCCGATAAGGATGGGGTTACCTATCTTGTCGTTGACCTTGATAGGCTCTACATCGAGGTTGCGGGCGCGGAGCGAGAGTTTCTTCTTGTCCAGAAAAGGGTTAACCCAGAAGAAGCCGGTGTCCTTGAAAGTTCCCTTGTACTTGCCGAAGAATACCATAGCGCGTGCCTCGTTCGGCTCGAGCTGCATATAGCCGGCAAACAGGATTAACCACACGACGGACAAAAACAAGGAGAGGATAGCGGTAGGACCGGCATTAATAAAGCCCCAGACAATGACTGCCGTAAGCACTACCAGGTGAAGGAACAAGGCTAAGAAGCCATTCATCTTGAAACCACTGAAGTTCTTTTCGTTCGTTTCCATGTTCAATAGATTTAGTTGATATCATTTTGATATCACAAATATATCGTATTATTTGGAATATATGCAATAGAAAGGGAAGAAAAGAACGATTGTTTAACGAATATTAAGAAGGGGATGCCGGTTGCCGGACATCCCCTTCTCCATACTATTATCAGTTCTTGTTCGTGGTGGCGGGTCTTACAGTCGTCTCTGAATATCGCTATTACTACTGCGCTGCCCCTTGCTCCGTATGTCTCCGCCGAAGGTATAGCTGACGCCGATGCGGAAGCTGGTGAAAGAGAACTTGTTATCAACCGTCATCTTCAGGTCATTGGAGTAGATTTCCCCCTTATAGGAAGAAACGAAGAGGTCGTTTACATTCAGGCTGAGGCTGAGTTTGTTGTCCAGCAGGCGGTACAGCAAGCCGGCATCGACGCCGTAGGTGGGACTCATCAGGAAGATGCCCTGGTACTGGCGCGAGGTATAGGAACCGGCAAGCGTGAAGAGGAACGTTTTCTTGGAGTTCAGGAAGAAAGTGTTGCGCAGACTGGCATTATACGCCCAGCCTTCTTCTTCGGGCGAGGTTCCCACGGCGGTGGAAGTAGTGCGGCTGTAGCTCACTCCGTGTTGCAGGTAGGCTTGCAACCACTTGGTACGGAAGGTGTAGGAGTTGTTCAGCCCGAAGGAATGAGTCGTCATAAAGTTCTCCCAAAGGAAGGAACTGACGTTTGTTTCGGGGTCTATATTCACCGCCTGGAAGAATACATCGTCGGAGTAAGAGTAGAAGGCGGACACATTGAAGTTGTTCTTCAGCGTGTATCCCACTTCGGCATTGTAGGTATAGCTGGGCTTCAGGTCTTCGCGGCCACGGGCATAGGTGTACTTATTATTATAGAAGGGGAACGGATTGACCATGTTCTGCGACGGGCGGGAGATGCGGTTGGAGAAGCTGAGGTTCAGCGCATGTCCCTCGGCGGGCGAATAAAGGAAATAGACGGTAGGGAACAGGCGGGTATAGTCGTGCTTGTCCGTCGTGTTCTGCGCCTCGGAGATACCGGTGGTGCGGGTGTGCTCCATGCGCAAGCCCAACTGCATGGAGAAGCGCTCGGAGAATTCGCGGCTATAGTCGGCGTAGAGGGCGTAGATTTGTTCTTTGTAGCGGAAGTAATCGTCCTGCACCAGCGTGGGGTCGGTGGTATTATAGTCGATGCGGTTGCGGGTGTTGGTGAAGGATGCCTTGGCACCGGCGGTTATTTTGTAGGCGTCGAACGGCAGGGTGAAGTCGAGGGCAGAGGAGAACACATCGACCTTGCGCCGTTGGCGGTAGTCAAAGTCGAAGTTGGTGCCGGACAGCTCCGTCCCGTCGGGCAGTTGGGTATGGGAGACGAAATCCTGGTCTTCGTTGCGTTTGTCGCGCAGGTAGTCCACGTCCCAAGTCATCTTCCGTCCCTGGTCGCCCCAGGTCTTGTCGGTATGGAAGTTCAGGTTGAGGCGTTCGGAAGAGTCGTCACTGTCGGTATTGGAGTAGAGGATGGAGTCGAGGCGGGCGGTGGATACATCGTACACGTGGGTACGGGAAAGGGAGTTATCCGCCTTGGGGTCAGCGTGGGTGTAGATGGCTTGCACGCCCACCGTCCAGTTGCGTTCCAGGGCGACGTCCACGCCGGCTTGGCCGTAGATGTTGTTCAGGTGGTTGGTGTAGTCGGTGCGTCCTTCCCAGGTGTTGAGGGGGAAGTAGCGGCGGTTGGTTTCCACGTTTTCATATCCGCCCTGCGTGGTGCCCCCGTTGATGAAGGAAGACACGCGGCCTTTGCTGATATTCAGGTTGACGCTGCCATAGCCGTAGTGGTCGTTCTCGCCGGCGTTGTAAGAGGCGGAAGCGGTACCGCCCAGATAATCTTTGGGACGGGACTTGAGGCGGATGTTGATGATACCGGCGTTTCCGGCGGCATCGTATTTGGAAGGGGGAGTGGTGATGACTTCCACTTTCAGTATCTGCGAGGCGTCGTAGGAGCGGAGATAGTCTATCAGTTCGTCGCCGGAGAGTTTCGTTTCGCGGTCGTTGATGTAGATGCGGACGCTGCCTTTGCCGATGATGTCGATGCTGTTCTGACCGACGCGCAGTCCGGGAACCTCGCGCATGAGGTCGAGGGCATTGCCGCCGGCGGAAGCAACGGTGTTGTGGGCGTCGAATACTACTCTATCCACCAGGCGCTTGATGACGGGGCGGGCGGCGGTGACGGTGACTTCGTCGAGCAGTGCGGACGAGGTTTTCAGCATCAGCGTACCTACGTTGCGGTCGGCTTGCAGGGAGACGGGCAGGTAGAGGTCTTCGCTGCCGATGAGGGTGATATGCAGCAGATATTCGCCGCGGGGCTGGGTAAGGGTGAAGCAGCCTTGGACATCGGTCAGCATACCGGTGATGTAGGTGCTGTCCACGGCGTTTTTCAGCAGTACGTTGGCTACTTCTACGGGTTGGTGGTTCTCGTCTTCCACGCAACCGGAGAGTTGATAGCTCTGGGCGAACGAGGAAGTTGTTGCGATTGTCAGTAACAGGGTGAAGAGAAGTCTTTTGCAAGTGCTGCTTGATAGATTCGTTTTCATCGTTTATTCAATATTAATGGTTCATATTTCGTTTTCCGTTGATGCAAAGATAAGGGTAAAAGGTGTCTCAAACGGTCTATATTGGGATATAAAAAGTCTATATCGAGAGAGAGAATACAGTTGATTATCAAAGCGTTATAAATACCAATGTCTATATTGGGCATTATCGGCTCTATATGGCAGTTATATGGGGGAAAAGGAGAAGTTAACTGATAATTGATACAACAATAGTGTACAGAGTATCTTAATGTAGCATGCAGAGTATCTTAATTCCCCTCCTCTTGGGAGGAGGGGTGCCCAAAGGGCGGGGTGGTAGAGAACATAACACAAAGAAATCATTCTATCAAAGGATTCTTTCTTTACCTACCACCTCCCCCTTCGGGTACTCCTCCTCCCAGGAGGAGGAGAATTGAGATAGTCCGCATTTTATCTTTTTGCGAGAGGTAAGAGTATATCTCATGCAGAAAGACACCGAATGCCCCGTTTCGCTATCTCCCCCGCCCTCGTAAGGCAGAGTAAATAGAAAACGACTGTATAAATAAGGGAATAGATATGCAGATATACTGAATAATATGCAGACATTATACGAAAACAAGGCGAAGAATATTTAATTCGTCGCAATAGATGGTATGTTTTGGGTGAAAAGACTATATGTTTTGCCCGAAAAGACTATATGTTTTGCATGGGGGAACTATAGATGCACCGACCAAAGACTATAGATGCAGCAAAAAGGGAAAGTATGTTGCGCTACAAGGGATAGTAGGAAGGACGGATTTTAAATAGCAGATTGCCGGGAGATAGGAGATTCACCATTAATAAGAACGCTAATAAAGAGAATTACATCGCAATATAATTCCTATTCCATCAAACACCATTCATATAGGCATTACACTAATGCACGAGAGCAGCGCTGCTTACTTCCATCTGCCACCCATACGAAAACGCGGCAAGCAGCCGCGTTTAAAAATACATTTTGTCACTTTGAAACGGGCAACGGATTACGAGCTTATCCCAGGATAAATGCTACAATGTCCTCTTTCTCCCCCACTCCCAACTTCTTGCGGATATTCGTCTTTCGCTGGTAGATGGTAGGAATGCTTTGCTGCGTCACTACGCTAATCTCCTTAGTAGAGAACCCGGCGCAGAGCAGGCAGCAGAGTTGTTGTTCCTTGTCGATGAGCAAGTCGCCGAAACGGCGGTTCATCTTGGTGTAGAATCCGTCGTACACACGGTCTATCACGGGATAAAGGTCTTCCCAAACCAGCAGGCTGTCCACCGGCACCTCGTGGTTGGAGATACCCGACATACGACGAAGCAAGTCCTGATTCTGCGAGGTGGGCTGCGTAGCTACCAGGCGGATAATGCCCAACTGTTGCAGAAGTATCTTCCGAAAGAACTGCCCGTTGACCGTTTCCCCGTCCGTACCTGCTTCATCCGGCGCAGGGTTTTCACCCCGCGTAGTGGCTTCTTCCAGCAGGTGGTTCAATGCTTCGATGCGTTCTTCGGCATCTATCAGCCGGTAGCGACGGTTGCGGATGTACAGAAACGCACCACCGCCCACCAGCACCAGTGCCAGCAAGCAGAGCGACAAGGTTAGTTGCATCCGCTGCCGTTCGATGACCAGCAACAGGTTCGCCTGCGAGAGCGATTCCTTGCTTTCTTCTTTGCTTCCGAGGGTGCTCTGCATCGCCGAAAGGGCGTTCCAGATGGAATCGTTGTAACGCGATACGCCCAGGATGTCGAACGTGCGACGGCGGCTATAGTCTATCAGTGCCTGGTAGGTGGCAAACATATTCTCGCTCGTCACGAACTTGCCATTCGGCATAGCCAGCGCGCGACTCTTGTCCAGATAGTATTGGGCGGAGTCGAGCTGCCCTTCCTTCAGGAAGGATTCCACCAGCACGGTATATCCCATCGACCTCTGGAAATGATGTTTCTCGCCCAGCAATGCATTCAGCCGGTGCACGGTAGTGATGGCGCCTGCATTGTCATTGCCAAGATAGGCTTGATATTGGGCATAGTTGCGCAAGAAGTGTATCACGCTCACGGTATCTTTCTCCTGCAAGCCCAGTTCCACGCTCCGGTTCAGATAGTAGTCGGCCGAGTCGCCGTGCATCAGCCCCATGGCAAGTCCCTGGGAGAAACAGAGTGCGGCAGTCTCTTTCAGTTGCAACGCGCGGCGGTAAGCACTTACCGTGCGCGGATAGTCTTTCCAGACATAGGTGTATTGATAGGCTTGCATTTCGAGCATATTTACCGCCTTGTTGGTGTCGCGCAGTGCCAGCGCCTCGGCCAAGCCGGTGTCGAGCAAGGCTACGGAATGCTCGTTCCGGTCTATCCAATAGAGGTACTTGGCTTTCAGCAGATAGGACAACAGCAGGTGGGCAGTGTCCCGGCGCGCGATGTAGTTGTCGGCTGCGCGCAGCACCAGCGTATCTTCTACCATCGAAGAGTTCCATATATAGTGCACGTACGCCCACAGCCAGCCATAAAGCAACCTATCCTCGCCCGAGAGTTGCGACGGTTTCTCTATCTGCATCAACAGGGAGCGGACGCTGTCCGAACTTACTCCTACTTGCTCGTCCGCCATACGAAGCAGGCGCACGGCATCGGTCTGCCGGCAAGCGGCGAAGCAGAGTATCACAAACAAACATATGAGGAAAGGTAATCGCTTCATTCTTATCTATCTATCAGTCTGATTACAAATATTCTTTTACCGCTGCTTCCAACTGTCCCAGCGCCTTTGCCAGCAGCGAACGCGGACAACCGATGTTGAGCCGCATGAATCCCTCGCCCGGCGTGCCGAACATGGTTCCGTCGTTCAGCGCCAGGTGGGCTTTGTCAGCAAAGAAGCGCACCAGCTCTTCCTGCTTCATCCCCAGGCGGCGACAGTCTATATATATAAGGTAGGAAGCCTGCGGACGTATCATGCCGATGGACGGAATGCGCTCGCGCAGGTAGTTCTCTACGAAGTCGATATTGCCCTTTATATAGTCCAGCATCTGTGCCAGCCACTCCTCGCCGTGCGTATAGGCGGCTGCCGCACCGATGTACGCCAGCAGGTGGCCTTCGCTGAACTCGCCCGCTTCCATAAACTCCTGGAAACGGTGGCGGATGTCGTCGTTGACGGTGACGGCATACGAGCTGCCCAGTCCCGGCATATTGAAGGCCTTGCTGGGAGCCATAAAGGTCAGCGAGTTCTGTGCCGCCGCTTCGGACACGGTAGCAAAGGGATGATGCTTGTAGGGAGCCAGCGTCAGGTCGGCGTGTATCTCGTCGGAGATGACCAGCGTGCCGCTATCCCGGCAGATGTCGGCTATCTGCTGCAACTCCGATACCGTCCACACGCGCCCACCGGGGTTGTGGGGGTTGCAGAGAATCAGCGCGCGGCAACCGCGGATGTCTTGGGCGAAGCGGGTGAAATCTATCTGGTACTGCCCGTCGCGCAGGTCAAGCGGGGAGTAGACTACCTCGCGCCCCAGCCGCTCCGTCACCAGGAAGAAGGGATGATAGACGGGAGTCATCACCATCACCTTGTCTCCCGGCTGCGTGAAGCATTGCAAGGCAAACGCCTGCCCGCGGACAATGCCGGGCACAAAGGTCAGCATCTCGCGCGCCACCGTCCAACCGTGGCGGCGGTGGAGCCAGCCGCAGATAGACGTGTACCACTCCTCGCAGGCAAAGGTATAGCCCAGCACTTCGTGTTCCAGTCGCTTGCGCAGCGCGTCCATTACAAAAGGCGGGGTGCGAAAGTCCATATCCGCCACCCACATAGGGAGCAGGTCGTCGCGCCCCCAGATATTTTTTACGCCGTCCCACTTCACCGAGTCGGTGCCGCGGCGCTCTATCACTTCATCAAAATCGTATTTCATAATGCTCTTAGATAGGATTTACCATTTATTTGCTTGCAAAAGTACGAAATATCTTCGCTTTTTAAGTAATTTTGCGGACAAGATAAAAAGAACCTCTTATGATTAAAGCCCTGTTTTTTGATATTGACGGCACACTGGTCAGCTTCAATACGCACGAAATACCCGTTTCCACCATCGACGCGCTGACTGCTGCCAAAGCCAAAGGCATACATATCTTTATTTCCACGGGACGTCCCGCAGCCATCATCAACAACCTCTCCGCCCTGCAGGAACGCAACCTGATAGACGGTTACATCACCATGAATGGCGGCTACTGCTTCGTAGGCGAGGAAGTGATTTACAAAAGCGCCATCCCGCAAGCGGACGTACAAGCGCTGATGGACTACTGCTCCGCCCACAACTATCCGTGCATCGTGGTAGGCGAGAAGGACATCTGCACCTGCCAGCACGCCGACATCGTCAACGAAATCTTCCACGACTTCCTGAAGGTGGACATACTGCCCGTAAAGACTCCCGAAGAGGCAATACAAGGCAAGGAAATCTTCCAGATGACTCCCTTCATCACCGAAGAGCAGGAACGGGAAGTGCTGCCTTCCATCCCCCACTGCGAGATAGGACGCTGGTACCCCGCCTTTGCCGACGTCACCGCCAAAGGCAATACCAAGCAACGGGGCATTGACGAAATCATCCGCCACTTCGGCATCCGCCTCGAAGAAACAATGGCGTTCGGCGACGGCGGCAACGACATCAGCATGCTGCGCCATGCCGGCATCGGTGTAGCCATGGGCAATGCCCAGGACGACGTAAAGGCTTCTGCCAACTACGTCACCTCTTCGGTGGACGAAAACGGAATAGCCAATGCGCTGAAACTCCTTGGAGTAGTTGATAGTTGATAGATGATAGGTGATAGTTAAGATTACCACACTATCAACTATCACCTACCATCTATCCACTATCATCTATCAACTATCAACTATCACCTATCAACTACCTTGAATTTCGTCCCCGACACCCAGAATAAAGAGTTTCAAGACGCCTTGAACCTCATACAGTACACCCGTCAGTCCGTCTTTCTGACGGGCAAGGCAGGTACGGGCAAATCCACCTTCCTGCGATACATCTGCGAGAACACCAAGAAGAAACACGTTGTCCTCGCCCCTACCGGAATAGCCGCCATCAATGCCGGGGGCAGCACCCTGCACAGCTTCTTCAAGCTGCCCTTCTATCCCCTGCTGCCCGACGACCCCAACTTCAGCCTGCAACGCGGACGCATCCACGAGTTCTTTAAGTACACCAAGCCCCACCGCAAGCTGCTCGAAGAGCTGGAACTGGTCATCATCGACGAGATATCTATGGTACGCGCCGACATCATCGACGCCGTAGACCGCATCCTGCGCGTTTACTCCCGCAACCTGCGCGAGCCCTTCGGCGGCAAACAGATATTGCTCGTAGGCGACGTCTTTCAGTTGGAACCCGTAGTGAAGGGAGACGAGCGCGAGATACTGAACCGCTTCTACCCCACTCCCTACTTCTTCTCGGCAAGGGTATTCGGTCAGATAGACCTCGTCTCCATAGAACTGCAAACGGTGTACCGGCAGACGGACAAGGCCTTCGTCAACGTACTGGACCACATCCGCAACAACACCGTAGGCGCCCCCGAACTGCAACTGCTCAACACCCGCTACGGCACGCAGATAGAACAGTCCGAAGCCGATATGTACATCACCCTCGCCACCCGCCGCGACAACGTAGACCACATCAACGAAAAGAAACTGGCGGAGCTTCCCGGCGAACCGGTAACCTTCTACGGCGAAATCACCGGCGACTTCCCCGAAAGCAGTCTGCCCACCTCGCAGGAACTGGTGCTGAAACCGGGCGCGCAAATCATCTTCATCAAGAACGACTTCGACCGCCGCTGGGTGAACGGAACCATCGGCGTGGTCAGCGGCTTCGACCCCATCGAAGAAACCCTCTACGTCATCACCGACGACGGCAAGGAGTGCGACGTCAAACCCGAGTCGTGGCGCAACATCCGCTACCGGTACAACGAAGCGAAGAAGGAAATCGAAGAGGAAGAACTCGGCACTTTCACCCAATATCCCGTGCGCCTGGCGTGGGCGATTACCGTACACAAAAGCCAGGGACTGACCTTCAGCCGCGTAGTCATCGACTTTACCGGCGGCGTCTTTGCCGGCGGGCAAGCCTACGTGGCACTGAGCCGCTGTACCTCGCTCGAAGGTATCCAACTGCGCAAACCTATCAGCCGTGCCGATGTCTTTGTCCGTCCCGAGATAGTCAGCTTCTCCGAGCGCTTCAACAACCGGCAAGCCATAGACCGCGCCCTGAAGCAAGCCCAGGCGGACGTGCAGTACGTGGCCGCCGCCAAGGCATTCGACGCCGGCAACTTCGACACCTTCCTCAGCGAATTCTTCAAGGCGATTCACTCCCGCTACGACATCGAGAAGCCGCACGTGCAGCGCCTCATCCGCCGCAAACTGAATACCATCAACCTGCTAAGGGAAGAAAACCGCGCCCTGAAGCAAGCCGCGCTGGACAAGGAAAAGGCACTGGTGCGCTACGCCCGCGAATATATACAGATGGGCGACGAATGCCTGAAGATGGATATGAAAGACGCCGCCATGAAGAATTATGAAAAAGCCGTGACACTCTGTCCCAAATTCAAAGAGGCGTGGAAGAAGATAAAGAAACTGGAGAAAGAGATGCTTAAACGGTAACTTACTTGTTTATAAGCAGATTATTCCCTATTTTTGTCCCGACCAAAACATCGCGCCTATGCTCCTGAAGCTTTACGAAAAAAACAACAACCCTGCCGACCTGCAACAGGTAATAGACCTGCTGAACGACGGCGGTATCATCATCTACCCCACCGACACCATGTACGCCATCGGTTGCCACGGCTTGAAGGAGCGCGCCATCGAACGCATCTGCCGCCTCAAGGACATAGACCCGAAGAAGAACAACCTCTCCATCATCTGCTACGACCTGAGCAAAGTGAGCGAATATGCCAAGGTGGACAACACCACCTTCAAACTGATGAAACGCAACCTGCCCGGTGCCTTCACCTTCATCCTGAACGGCACCACGCGCCTGCCCAAGATATTCCGCAACCGCAAGGAAGTGGGCATCCGCATGCCGGACAATGCCATCAGCCAGGAGATAGCCCGCCTGCTCGACGCCCCGCTTATGACCACTACCCTGCCCCACGACGACCACGAGGACATAGAGTACTGCACCGACCCCGAACTGATAGACGAGAAGTTCGGCGACATCGTAGACCTGGTGATTGACGGCGGCATCGGCAACACCGAAGGCTCTACCATTGTGGACTGCACCGGCGGCGAAGCGGAGATCGTGCGCCAGGGACTGAGCTGGCTGGACGAAGGGTAGTTCCGCCTTTTTATCCGTTCACTTCAAACTTTTTCAGCCTTTCCTGTGTTTCTTTCTTATAAGGAACGCAAATGTTATGAGCACTAAGGAACAATACTGGAAATACTCGCTAATCGCCATTATCATCGGCTTAGGCATTATCCTATTCAGGCAAATCATTCCCTTCCTCGGCGGACTGCTGGGGGCACTGACCATCTATACCCTGGTAAGAAAACAGATGATATACCTGTCCGTCAAACGGAAAATGAGACGCAGCATCGCCGCCACCCTCATCACGGCAGAGGCCATCCTGTGCTTTCTCGTTCCGCTGGGGCTGGTAGTGTGGCTGGCAGTAGTCAATCTACAAAATATCAACCTCGACCCGCAAGCCATCCTTGCCCCCTTTGAAGAAGCAGCCAACATCATCAAAGCCAAAACCGGTTATTACATACTGGGGAAAGATACTGTGGCTTACGTCATTTCGGCCCTTCCGCGCATAGGACAGGCGGTAATGGAAGGCATCAGCAGTTTCATTGTCAATGTGTTCGTACTTGTTTTCGTGCTCTACTTCATGCTGATAGGCGGCAGGAAGATGGAGCAGTACGTCAACGACATTCTCCCCTTCAACGACACCAATACTCAGAATGTAGTACACGAAATTGATATGATTATCCGCTCCAATGCCATCGGCATCCCGCTATTGGCTATCATACAAGGCGGCGTAGCCATGATCGGTTATTGGATATTCGGCGCTCCCAACATCCTGTTCGCAGGGTTTCTGACTTGCTTTGCCAGCATCCTGCCGATGGTGGGCACAGCATTGGTATGGTTTCCGATAGCCGTCTATATGGCACTGATAGGTAACTGGGTGCAAGCCATCGGACTCGCCGCCTATGGCGTAATCGTTATCTCGCAACTCGACAACCTGATCCGCTTCATCATACAGAAGAAGATGGCGGACATCCATCCGCTCATCACCGTCTTCGGAGTCGTCGTCGGCCTGCCCCTTTTCGGATTTATGGGCGTCATCTTCGGCCCGCTAATGCTCTCCCTCTTCTTTTTGTTTGTGGATATGTTCAAGAGGGGGTATCTGGATGCGGGGAAGAAGGTGCAATAAAGTAGTGTGCTTGTCTCCTGCCCGTATGGAGTGCCTGCAATGATTCGTAACAGTTTCCGGTTATTCGTATTCCAGTACCTTCCTTAGCGGAGCCAGCAGCCTTTCCAACACATTCCGGTCGGCAAGGATGATATCTGCCGTACCTTTCAGTTCGCGCGATACGGGCAGTTGTTTGTCATAGTTGGTCTTCAGTCCGGCAGGCAGTGCGATTTCCACTACATACATACCTTCCTCGTTCGGGGCAGGCGAAACGCTCTTCACCTCACCTTTCACATAGCCGAACTCCTGGTCGGGGTAGTTGTTCAGACGTATGTTCACCCGCTGGCCGGCATGTACCTTACCGGAACCTTGCAACGGTAGCAATGCCCTGCCCAGTACGGTGGAACTGTCCGAAGGCTGAACCATAAAGACGGTTTCGCCCGACTTCACATTTTGGTTGCGGCTCCACACGGTCATGAAAGTGACTTTGCCGCTGACAGGGCTTTTCAGCAGATAGGAATACTCCCAGGCATTCAACTGGGCGGCCAGTTGTTCCACCGCGTTCTTCAACTCGGTGCGGTGCGTCTGTTCTTCGTCGTAGGCTTGCTTGCGGATATCCAGCAGGTTCTCTTCGTGCTGCACCAACTGCATCTCTGCCTGGAGCAGGCTCATCCGTGCACTCTCTTGCGAACGAAGGCTTTGCAGGTACTTACTGCCCGACTCTTCAAAATCGGCAGCCATCAATACTTTGCGCGT
>OGZX01001617.1_pt1 | contig 21618 bp, 15 predicted proteins | sample 1576881 | NCBI WGS metagenome assembly OGZX01 (sample SAMEA3541542, study PRJEB24748) | human gut metagenome | biome: human gut; feature: human-associated habitat; material: faeces | place: China | collected 2012
GATCAAACAGTACCAACCCGCCTTCGTCGCATCGACCTCGCTCGTTGGCGGACGTTCCACCGCACACGTCACGGGTTATTCCGGATTCATTATGGTTGACATCGACGGCATTCCGTCCGGACAATTTGTCGAGACACTCAACCGGGTCAAAGGCGATCCGCATACCTTCCTGGCCCACACTACGATCTCCGGTTCCGGTATTCGGGTGTTTGTCCGGATGAAAGAGACCATCACTAAGCAGAATTTTCCACTTGCCTGGAAACATGTCAACGAACATTACGCCCAGCTGGCCGGCTTCGAATACGACCTCAAGTGTAAGAACGCGACCCGCATGTCCGTCATCTGCCATGATCCCGACACGTTCTACCACCCCGACGCACTCCGCTTCCCGCTGCCGGAGGAAAAACCCGGCAAGCACACAGCCAAAGCGGAAAAACGCGGCCGCAAGCCTTCCATTCAGCGGGCAGCACCGACCGTGCGCCGCCTTGTCGAACAGGAAGGCATTGCCTACGAGGCACATAGCCACAACGATTACATCTGCCGGTGCCTCTACTGGATGACCCGCTTCGGCATACCGGAACAGGAGGCTACGGCATGGGTGCTCGATACGTTTACCGACTATGATGCGACAGCCATCCGTTCCACAGCAAAAAGCTGTTACGCTCTGACCGCCGAACATGCTACACAAAAGCTTCGGCAGTTCGAACGGGCGGCTTCCGGCGAAACCCGCAACCGAAGTTACGCCTCGGTCGAGGAGATGGAGCATTTCATAGGTGGCTATATGGAAATCCGCCGCAACCGGCTCACCCAACAGGCGGAAGTACGACTGCAAGGCAGTGAAGAGTGGCAACGCATGACCGACACCATCGAAAACTCCCTGTGGCGTGCCATGCAGAAGGAAGGGGTCAACGCAGACCTCTCCCGCTTGCGCACGCTGTTGACCAGCGACTTCGTGCCCGAATACCATCCGCTTGCGGACTATCTCAATGCCCTCCCACCCTGGAATGGCACAGATGACCCGATTGGTAAACTGGCTGCAATGGTGCATACAACGGACAACTCTCCTGAAAAATTCGCTTCCTACTTCCGCCGCTGGCTCGTGGGCATGTTGGCGGGCGCATTGGACGAACGGACGGTCAACCATGTTATCTTCGTATTGATCGGCCGCCAGGGAAGTTATAAAACTTCTTTCATGCAAAACCTGCTGCCACCCAGCCTCCGACGTTACTTCACGACGAAGACCAACAGCCAGCGGCTCGGTAAAGACGACCTGCTGACCCTCTCGGAGTTCCTCCTGGTTAATTTCGAAGAGATCGACACCATGCGCCCGGCGGAGCTGAATCAGCTCAAGGCGATGACCACCGCTCTCTACATCGACGAACGACTTCCTTATGGCCGCAACAAGATACGATTGCCACACGTTGCCTCTTTCTGCGCCACCGGCAACAATCCGCTTTTCCTTACCGACGATACCGGCAACCGCCGTTGGCTCGTTTTTGAAGTGACGGACATCAACAACCCGTGGGAACACCCGATCGACCACGATGCCGTCTATGCGCAAGCCAAAGCCCTGATCGACAGCGGTTTCCGCTACTGGTTTCAAGGCGAAGAGATCGACGAACTCAACCGACGCAACCGGCGTTTCGAGACACCCAACCCTGCCCGTGAGCTGATCCTCGCCTTTTACCGAAAACCCTACGGATTGGAAAGGGGACGTTACATCACCGCCAGCCAGATTGTGGCTCGCTTCGGCAATAGCGTCCACTTGACAACCGCGCAAGTGGGACGAATCTTGAAAGAGCTGAAATTCGAGCGTTTGCATACCCGTAACGGCAACTTCTGGCTGGCCATCGAACGAACCACCGACGAAATCACCACCATCCTGCCAGAACCGCAAGAAGAGATTCCCGACGGAAATTAGCCTCTGTCCGTTGTGACAGATGTGATGGATGTGTCCCCCCTTTTGTAAACTATGCGAGAAAATAAATAAATATAGCCAGCCCTTTAAAGGGGTTATGTATTTTATTTGCATCTCCAAAAAGTTTACAAAACCGCCCTCACAGTCGTCACATCTATCACACTGCCCAATCATCAGTTTATCAATTTGCAACTGTCAACTATTAATTTTCAATTATGAACTCTTATCCTCTCAAAAAATCAACCTTCGCCCAGCTCTACTTTCCGGAGCTGGCTTCCCATCAGGCTTGCAATCGCCTGCGTCGATGGATTATCCGTTGTAAACAACTGCATGAAGAATTGCTCCTATGCGACTATTCTCCCTACCAACGTGTTTTTACTCCCCAGCAGGTTCAACTCATTATCCAGTACCTGGGGGAACCGGAAGAATTTTCAATTTCCAACGATCCCAGCCGTTAGATGCTTGCAATGCCTATTGTTGGGGTCTTACGATGCCTATTGTTAGAGGCTTACGATAGGCATTGTAAAAAAATTACACCAGAATCTCGCCGCCGGCATCGTTCAGCATCACTGGCCCTTGCCCACTGTTGTATATTTGCATTGTAATCATTGTTCAACCATTAAAACGTAAAGCGTATGCCACAAGCATTTTTTATCCGCAAGTATCGCGTTCCCGGCGACGAACCGCGGAAAGAAGTTTTCAAACCTGCGCCCTATTATTTCGGGACACTCTCGACGGCCGATGCTGCCAATCAGATTGCCGAAGAGTCGTCGCTCACCAAAGGGGATGTTTTGAATGTGCTGGATCGTTACCAGCGCTATGTCATCGTCAACCTTCAAAAAGGTTACAGGGTGGAACTACTCGGATTCGGCACCGTCTACAACCGTTTCGTCACGGGAAAAGGTGTTGAAAATGCTGAAGATGCGAAAGCCACCCAAATCCGGAGCATCATTCCCGGTTTTACCCCTTCGTTCACGCGCATCAACGGTAGTCGCCGTTACTCGCTCCTGGGCGAAAAAACCTCCCTGGTGAAAGTAAACATCAATGGTACGCAAGTACCGGATGATGAAGAAGGTGACAGACCGGAAATCGAATAGAGCCGGTCTCGCCTCCACCTGATTGAATTCATACATTTACAAACCTATTAAATTTACAAATCTATGCAACAAACCATTACAACCAATCCGGAACCCGAAAATCCTAAACGCAAAGTCTGGGGCATCGTGTTAAAGGTGATCGCCACCGTAGTAGCTACCCTTTTAGGAGCCTTGGGACTCCAGTCGTGCATGTAGCCATGGACTCCATCTGCGAAACCGTCCTGCAGGGCAAGATCGAACGGATGCGTCATGCTACGGAAAGTGTCCGCTTTATCGTGATCCACTGTTCTGCCACCCGTTGCAATCGGCCCTATACTGCCCAGCAGCTGGAACACGACCATCGGAGCAGGGATTTTCGTACAACCGGTTACCATTTTTACATTCGCACCGACGGAACCACTACCCACCCTCGCCTGCTGGGCGAGGTGGGTGCCCATGTAAAAGGTTTGAACCATTGCTCGATCGGTATTTGTTACGAGGGCGGACTTGATCCCGATGGGAATCCTGCCGATACCCGTACGCCCCGCCAGCGCAAACGGCTGGAGGAGTTGCTGACGATTCTCCATCGGCTTTATCCCAGGGCGCTTATTACCGGACATAACCACCTCAATCCGCGACCACCCAAGGCATGTCCTTGCTTTGATGCTGAGTGGGAGTATCGGGGGATTTGAGGGTTTCTTTTTGGCACGCAAATGACAGAATTCATTTAATTGGGTATTCTGTTGTTTGCATGCTATATCTTGCCAGATAGATTACAACCACAAAACTATGAATTTTATTGCTACAAGGTTAGACGTCAAAATTAGACGCTAACAGAAAATTTAAACAGCTTCTAAGATTTTCTTATAAAAGTTTTTCTGACATTGACGTACAAACGATTGTTCATAACGTTCTCCTATTATTTTTCGAGCAACAGAAGCCATTTTATTTACCTTCTGAGGATTCTCGAGAAAATCTTTCATTGCCCTATATAAAGCATCTATATTATGGGGAGGTATAATTACACCATTGAAATCTTGCTGTATAATCTCTCGCGACCCATTAATATCTGTCACAATAGAAGGAAGTCCCATTGCTCCCGCTTCCAGCACAACATTAGGAAAACCTTCTCGATAGCTAGGAAACACCAATACATCTGATGCTACCAACCACGGACGAACATCCTTTTTTCTACCAACAAAATCAATATACTCAGCATTGAAAAGTATTTTTCTAGTTTCTGCCTGAAGAGGATCCAACTTTTCTTCAAAAGTTCCAAGTAATAAAACGGAATTTAAAACCTTCTTCATATAAGCATCTAGCAACTGCAACTAGTTCATTTATACCCTTATCACGAACTAATCTACCAATAAAAATAAATGTAAATATCCCTGGAGTACGAACCTTCATAGCTTCATCCAAAACAGCCTTGGTTCTAGCATAATGTTCCATATCTACACCCCGTACATTACCATACCCAAGTACCTTAAGTTCCTTTTTGGTAATACTATTCGTTAATAAATCCTTTTTCACTCCTTCACCTTCTGGAATAATATGCGTAGCGCATATACAAGTAATCCAATCCGTTAACATTAAAATTCTGCGTTTTAAGCCATACGATGTAGGAAATACTAACCCTGTAAAAGTATGTACCCGTAAAGGCACACGCATTAACCATGCTGCAACCATACACAATAACCCTGCTTTAGGAGTAATACTATGTACTATAATGGGTTTTTCTTTACAAAACACTCTAATTAAATTATAAAGTGAAACGATATCTTTTTTAAGAGATATATGCCGTTCCATATCAACTGCAATTGTTCTAACATTTTCACATTCTGCAATTAACTTTAAATCTTCCCCAGGTGAAGACAAGGCTATAACTTCATATTCATCTGAAAGTTCCTTTAAAAAACCTTTACAGAATGTAGCTAAAGACCCTGGTACAGTTGATGCTCTTATTAATTTAGGTTTCATTTAACAAATATTAAATCATATATATAAAAAACTCCTATGTACAACTTTTTCCTAAATATGCAGTATATTCATAATTGCCTATTAAGATAAAAAATCAATAACTTGCGAACTATGTTATAACCTAAAAAACTTATTTTCGAAACTACCCTTACTCTAGGATACAGGTTGTATTTCAATAGATAAAAATATTTACCCATCTCTTTAATAAGTTTATCTCCTTCCCTACCTGTAGCATGATTTGTAATAGCACACCAAAGTAACATTTCAAGAGCTAGAAAATTCAAAATCAAGACATCATTCTTTTCCTCAGCCAACTTAACATATTTATATATTACACCATAAATATCAGAAAGATTTGTGTTTGAAACATTTGCTGTTATCGATAATGAATTCTGTTGTCTATAAACATGTATAACTCCATCTATGCATGCATAGATCAAATCTAATTGCAGTAATTTACAACACCATTCAATATCCTCACTCAATTGTCTTTCTATGAATTCAATTCCATTTTCAACAAGTATAGAACGCTTAATAACCTTATCCCAAGCACATGCAAGGAATAGAGAATTACACATAGCTTCTTCAATAGAAACTGAAGACTGAACAGATAATCTTTCATGAGCTGAAGTTTTTTCTATAAATCGATTTTCTAATGTGTAATACTTCTTACTAGCTAGAAAAATCACATCAGCATTTGACTCTTCAATTTTTCTGACTATCCGAATCAGAGCTGTATTATCACACCACCAATCGTCACTATCAAGATATATGATATATTCTCCTTTTGCCTCTTTCAATCCTGCATTGCGAGCCGAGGACAGCCCTCCATTTTTTTTGTGAATTACAGATATTCTTGAATCCTTTTTTACCCAATCATCACAAAGCACCGGACTATTGTCAGGTGATCCATCATCTATAAGAATTATCTCGTAATTCTGATATGATTGAGCTAAAATACTTTCTATACATTGATTGAGAAACTGCTCAACATTGTACACAGGAACAATAAAACTAAACTTCATATTTAATTTATCGTTTGGCAATCAACCATTGTTTTACAAGTCTGAAATAATCTCGAACATCAGCTTGTAAACCATATCGTTTAACAATATCTGTCTTGCTCATATCAAACAAATCAGCAATAAATTGATTTCTATTCTTTGGACGTACAGAACTACGAGACAGATTAAAGTTGCCCTCTAAGGCTTCCTGTAAATCCCGTTCCTCACAAAAGAAATCGGGTAATTCTTTCAGTATCTCACAAGCCCTATAAGTATTAACCAGTAACATTGAAACACCTCTATGCTTAGGATGTAAAAAGGGAGTATTACGTCCTACCCCCCAATAGTCAGCCATCGTAAAATCGCTTACACGTTCGGGCTTTGCATACGAGCAGGAATAGCAAGCCTCATTAAACATAAAACTTTTATTGAATGCTCGCATATACCATGCATTCCGAGGGTTAATAGGCTTGCGTTTCACGCAAGTTGAGTTGAAATTCTCGACCTTGGTTGGAAGGATCAACTCACGTGTGAGTTGAAATCCCCAACCTTCCGTAAAACGAAAACTAATTCCGTCGCATGTTCCAGTCAAGTGTGTTCTCTCGCAGAAAGCATTAAAAATTCTCTGTGAGGGAACACCATGGCAAACCATGTCACAGGTAATCAAATTATCGTATTTCTTACGGAGGTAGGTAAGTAGCCCCCCTATTTGACATGGAGTACCTGTAAATAAAACTAACCTACCTTGCTTGAGATGATTACGTACTTGAATAAAGGTATCTCCTAGATATGATTGCACATACTTACTTCCTTGTAAACGATAAAGATGGTCTACACGTTCAATAGATGTATGATATACCTGCAAATTTTTATTCATTGTAGCACCAAACACAACACCATCCTCTCCTAATACCCAACGAGCAAGCACACTAAATGCACCTCCTGAAGAACTATTCCTACGGTCTATATCCACCATTGTCCAGCATGCCAATGTCTTTATCGGGGTATATCGATTCAATGTATTCTCTAACTGATGACATGAATGCATGCAAACTCCACATTTCACACAAAGAGTGTTATCAATTTGAGGAACAACAAAGCCCTGTCCTCCATCAACCATATTAATACACCCTTTGGGACAAGCATTTACACAAGCCATACATTGTGTACATGTAGTCTTATCACATAATTGTATTTTATCCATGATGTAATGCATTAAAAAGATATTGCTTTGATTCTTGACGTAAAATCTCTAGTCGTCTCTGTACCTTTTCTACATCATAAGTAAATTTATCTACAGTAGGGAATGAATCCTTAATAGACAGTACTTGTTGTTCCATCCCTAGATTTTCCATCAAACTAACCAGTCTATTATCACTTGCCATTCTGTCTTTAACTATAGTAAACACGGGTTTACCAAAATTAATCGCAAAAGCAGTTCCATGAAAAGAAGTTGTAAGCACCATTTCTGCATCTCTTATCAAAGCTAAAAACTCCTCAGGAGAAGCACCTATTCGATAATGAGTATGTGGAACAAATAACTTATGAGGAGGTCTAGCTACGCGGACAATTTCATACCCTGTTAGCTTTTGCATATAGGCCGCTAAATTATCCGCATAAGGAAAGGAGTTGAATGTATAGTTTAAATAATAGCAAAGTATATATTTCTTCTTTAACTGTTTCTTAGAAGTTGCTATTTTATTCCATTCATCCTGATTAAGTAAGAGTGTAGGATCCAATACGACCATTGACTCCATTCCAATAATGTCTTTCATGACTTTTTTACCACTATTTTCTCTAACCGAAATATATGCATATCTATTCAGCAGTTTTTTATAGAGAGGTTCCAAGTCCTTCGGTAATACATTTGTTCCAAAACTAGCTGCATAAGAAATTTTCAATGCTCTATCCGGAGCAAAATGCAACATAAATGCAGGATCTCCATTACAAAAACGAGGATTCCAAAGTTGATCACTACCTGTTATATATATATCATAAGTAGGCCTCTCTTCCTTTAAATCTGCAGGAGAGCTGTATTGATTAGGACTCAAATATTGAAATCTTCTTACAAATGAACTTATTCTTTGATGCTGGCATAGCAAAGCTTTAGCAAAGAGTATCTTAATCCATATAGGCTCATTAGATTGACTATTGCAATTTGATTGATATTTATTCTCTGCATGGAAAGAGTTCGGAAAATTATAGTCTATTATTTCAACTTTAAACCCCATTTTTTCACAAATATACTGTAGAGCAAAAGCCTGAAAAACTGAACCATAATTATAAATTTTATGTATAGTAATTATCCCAATAGTTTTCATTAGCATATAAGATAGTGAAAAAACAATAAATCTTACATCTGTCCAATCAAGTGTATAAATAATGTAACTTTTTTATTGCTGTTTTGTGTTAGGTATTATATTATTACAACTAAAAGTTAAGATATTCTTCATGTCTTATTTTCTTGAATAGCTCTTTCAAAAATTGCTGTAATATGATTCTGAATTACAACACGTGTATGATTACGCTGACCACAACTCCATGCCTTTTGTGCATACTCCTTTATAATAGATGGATTCTCATAAATACTTTCTAGTGTTTTCTTTACCTGATTTAAATCATCTATACATATTGCAGCATCTTCTTTCTTGAGATATTTTAGGCCATTATGTTCTTTCCAACATACTGCCATTATTGCACATGTAGAAGTCATAAGATCCACAATTTTTGTAGAAAATGAGTCTTTAGTAGCTAAACGATACTTTTTAGTAAAACTTTCTATATGTAAAGCTATATCCGCTTTGTTATAAATTTCTACCAACTCAGAAGGGGCAACCCTACCATGTATATTTACCCCCTTGTGATTATTAAGTTTCTTTAATACTTCTTTTGTTAAATGTGTGTTTACGTAAATATCAAGCAGCATTTTTTCAGTATCTCTATTGATTATCTCCAATGCATCTACTATGGCTGCAAGTGTTTTCCATCTGTTGTAAATAATATTACCTGCATAAACAAGTTTAATCGGACTTCCTACTTCCTTAGGTGTAAAACTATCAGAAAAATCATTACCTTTATACAAAGTAGTTGACGAAACCCCCGAAAAACTCTCATACCATTTAGCCTGATCCTCACAAAATGTGAAATAGTGGCTATATAGCTTTATATGCTTCCTGAACAACAAATTCAACAGCACCTGTCTCAACCAAAACAAAGGAGAATAACTAATCTTATTCAGAGAAATTTCAGAATCACCAGTAAAGGCCACCATTGGAGCTTTTGTATACTTACGAATTAAACGTTCCAATTTTCTGAAATTGAAACCAAATACACGATGACAAAATATGATATCTGGATTAAAATCAGTAACAAACTTTTCTACTGCTTCATTATTAATTCGTCCAACAAGCCAAACTGCATCCTTGGCTAAATTTGCTAGATCTGACGGCAAGGATTTTACTTTGTTTACCAATCTTGTATTTCGAACATACAAACCCTCCTCTTTAGCAATCATTTGCTGCTCATCTTTGGTCATAGTGAAAATCTTCCCTGCTTTAGCTCCTAGAATAGAATGCATCATCATAGAATCTGTAATCTGCAAATATTTCTCACACATACTATTACAAGGAGTCCCTGTATGTACGTAAATATTTGCAAACTCTGCATCATAACCTTTAAACCAGTTGGTCATCACGTTATTACCATATTGTATGTCATTCCACGGCCCTACACCTACGACTAGTATTTTCATCTTAATATAGATATAATTTAAAAACGAAATTTCTTGTACAAATGACTTATAGTATATAGTAATGGTTTATAACTTTTATGAGCAGCAACAAACAAAATCATCTTATGCTGAAGTCTAATGTTGTCTGATTTATATAAAATCCTAAAAATATTTGAATAGCCTTCCTTCTGGATAAAATTCAGCTCATCGGAAAAATCTTTGTAAGTAGACATAGAGGCACAAAAGATAACTGTAAATGCAAGGGTCTTTGCACTATTGGGTAGATATTCATCAACATTTCTATCTACTCCAAAAAGTAATAAACTCTTCTCTAATTGGGTTTTTACCAAAACTACAGTATCACATAATCGACCTTTTTTATACCTTTTATTTACAGATACCGGATTATCTAAAACCACATTATAAAGACAGTCATCTATACATTCTATCTTCGTTTCATTTGTGAGATTGTCGTAATTAAAAATACTATCCTCACCATAAACAACCCCTTCTCTGAATTTCTTCTTAATATAGTTTCTTCTATAAAGTTTATTACATGCTGAATCTAGAAGTTGTGATACTATCTTGAACTTCTCAAATTCACCATGATATGATATTCTACTACAATGTGGATTTCTCAACAATTCACCATTTTTATAAATATTGAAACCATATAAAACTATATCAGTATTCTGCTTCATTGCCTCAACTGCTGTAGCACAAGCTTTTTCTTCGAGAGTATCATCACAATCGAGAAATTGTACATATTCTCCTTGAGCTATATCCAAACCTACATTACGTGCACTTGGTACTCCTTCATTCATTTTTCTATACACATGCACTCTTTCATCAATGGCTATCTCTTTACATATACTCCAAGAATCATCTGTAGATCCATCGTCAATCAATATCACTTCCACATTAGTGTATGTTTGAGAAAGAGCACTATTAACAGCATTCTTCAACCATTTTTTTCCATTATATATTGGAATAATTATACTAACAAGCCCTTTAATCATTATTTAGAATTTTATCAAGATAATTGAGAGATTTATTTCTTAACTTTTGTAGTTCCTTATTAATTACAGAATATTCCATGGTACCTACATTTTCATACGACTCACTATCTATTCTACGAAAATGCAGATTCAGAAGGCTAAGGATTGTTTCTATTCTACTGTTAGTAATTGAACGTGGAATATAGCGAGTAATAAACTGACGATTGAAATTAATCGAAAAGACTAAACCATGAAAAGAATTTGTAACTACAATATCAGCTTTCAAGAATAATCCCAACCATTGTTCAGGTGTAACATTTCTCAAATTGAGAGCTCCTCCCAATTTAAAAAATCGTTGTGTAATATATACAACTTTAAGATTGTTTTTTTTTGCACATATTTGAGCCTCCTTGATAAGAACATTATCCTCTGCCATAACATATAAAAGCAAATACCGACAATCCTTAGGAAGCTGAGTATAATCTGCTATCTTCTCCCACTGAGCCTTATCTAATAAAAAAGTTGGATCAAGAACCAACTCTACATTTTTACCTGTTAAATTTTTTACAATATCAAGAGCAGACTGCTCACGAACAGATATATTACAAAAGTCCATCATTAATCTCCGATACCGATCAACTTCGCTAATAGGTAATTTTGAATATCCTATACTTGCTGCGTATGAGTTCCGTTTTTTCTGCTCTTCAACAAATGGGAGATAAAACATCTCATCCCCTTCCGTACAGGCCAGATTCCAAACCTGATCACTACCAGTTATAAAAATATCAAATGACGAACTCAATGAGGTTAATCCTTCTTTATCATAAACTGGCTTGGTTAGTTCCAAATATTGATTCAAGAAATTTTGAAATCCATCTTTATAATATATCTCATAGCCATTACGAAATAATATATTATAAATTGTTCGAATATTAAAAAAATAACTAATTGGCTTTGGAGCAAATCGCTTTTCATTAAAAGGTGCTCTATAGTCGATTACCTTTACGTCATGTCCTTTATCTTTAATGGTTTTATATAAGGCATATGTCTGCAATACTGCTCCAAAATTTAAGGCGGTATGAAATGTCATTGTTCCAACTCTCATAATTCAATAATTTGTTTAATCGCATTACAATAGTTTACATAATAATTACATTTGTCATATTGCAATGCAACATTACGAGCATTTCGCTTTAAGTTAGTATAAAGATTATTATTATAAGCCAACTCATGAATCTGAATTGCCAAATTTTCAACAAAATATTCATTGTAATCCACGAGTCTACATGCACAAAGATCTGCATACTCCGGAATTCCTCCCTGTGAAGATGCGACTACAGGTATCCCACAAGACAAAGCTTCAATGATAACATTACCAGCAGCTTCAAAGCATATAGATGGCACAGAGGCAATATCTACCGCAGTTAAATATTTAGGTAAGTCTGCTTGAGGAATGTATCCGGTAAATGTTACACCACCAGTAATCCCCTTCGCTTCCTGCTCGACCAAGTCTATATATTTGTTTTTTTCACTGCCAAAATAGACACTACTCCCCATTACTAAAACATGAATCAATGGATCATTGAGTTGCTTAATCGCACGTATTAATTCTAAAACGCCTTTAGATTTATTAATTCGACCACAATAAGATACTACTTTTTGATTGGGGCATATTCCGAGTTTTTTTCGAATCTCTGCTCTCACGTCTTCTCCCTTAAAAGTAAACTTTTCGGTATCGATTGTATTCTTTACAACAATCGTTTTCTCATGACAACAATTATCGACTTCAATCATTCTATTCTTACAGAACTGGCTGATGGCTAATAGTCCATCAGAAGCCTTAATCATACGACCTGCTGCCTTCAATCCTCTATTGAGACGGTCTATATGCCTATGCAAAATTATTTTCCTATTCCCTATCAATACTCTTAAATACTCAATTTGGAAACAATTGCCTTCAATCACAATTACATCAAAGTCAGATTGATTGATGATATCGGCACACCAACGAATATATCTTGAACGAAGATATACTCGTTCGGATGTTACTTTCCTAAGAAAACGCCAAAATCCCCCCTCTAAAAATTCAATTTTGGGATTAGGAGAATAACAATAAAAGGAACTACATTTAAAATTCCGAGAGAAAGTTACAGCTTTCTCTTCGTAATATCCTAAAATATGGAAATGATGCTCCTGACGTTCCTCATTGACTTCAAGCATATGAGTCATCATGGTTTCTGTAGCGCCCCCCATAGTTGCAGGTATTGGAGTTGAACCTGCACAAATCAAAGCTATATTCATAAAATCTGTTTCTTAGAAATTATCGGATATTTATCTATTGTACCCCATAATAAAGCAAAAAAGAGCATATTAATCTGTTGTACGATAAAGTTTGAAGCCAAACAGGAACAAATATAAATTATCAAAGATATATCATATACAACATGAATATTAGTGCCACTAGGTAGTTGTTTTCTTTTTTTTATCAACTGATACCAAAATACAAGGAATAATATAAGACCTACTACTCCATAATCATAAAGCACTTCCAGAAAATCATTATGAGCAGATAATTTCGTATCAGTCGCAACAGCAAAAAAGCCAGAACCTAAAATCTGATTAATAATTCCTTTGTTCATATAATGAGTCAATACATTCTTGATAATATTAATACGCCCGTTTCCCCCAGAATCAAGATCAAGACTGATTCCTTCCAACAAACTTCCAAAATTCACAAAAGAATCGCCTATGTAGAAAATAACATAAAACACAATAATTACCATCATAAATATCTTTATTTTACTATTACTATGCATAATGGTACTAAAAAAGAAATATGCTGTACACAGTAATGACGAAGCAATACATGTGGTCTTTCCAGACATAATGAAAGCCATAATAGGTAAAATAAGAAGAAAAAATTTGAGTTTGTTATTGGATATTAAAAATACAAATGGGAAAGTAGATAAAACAAGATATATTGAATTTATTGCACCCACAGCCTGACTAAGATCCATACTTTCCAACAGTTCAATATTAGATCTACCCAGTATAGTTGTTACAGACATCAAATTACATATTATAGCAATAATTACGGCTGATAACTCAAAACTATCTGTTGTAAAATAACTCTTCTCTGCAATCCACAAAGTAATCGGCCAAAAAAAGATTATCGCACCAATTGCCATTATATCTTTAGGATAAGATACTAATATTGTTGTTAAAAAACAATATACTGAAAAAAACAATACTACTCGAGACAATTTTTTTCCTGAAAATCTTTTGGTTATAATAAAGCCAAATAAGCTGAATAAAATAACAGAAATAGCTCTTGTTCTTAGCAAAAGTTCAAACAAGAAATTAGTTTGTCCATAAAATTGACATAAAGTAGCATAGAAGACTAATGATAACGGGAATATATATAATAATATATAATTCCACTTTACATTATTAAATTTTATATTAATCATTGACCAACAATCTTGTATAAAGACTTACATATTTACCTATATTTTTCTTTCCAAAGACAGAACCTGCTAGTTTATGCATCTGTTCTCTATTCCGTTTCTCATGCTTCATTATTGATAGTTTTTGTTCTATTTGTTTAATATTATTGTTCTCTACCACATAGCCACATCCTTCAAGTACTAATTCTGGTATAGCTGTTACATTATTCGCAATAACGGGAAGTCCACAAGAAATTGCCTCTGCAGTCACTAATCCAAACGTTTCTTGAACAGAAGGATTAATATAAACATCTGATAATGAATAATATTCAGAAAGTATATCTGCATGCCTCACTAGCCCAACTACCGTCATATTATCAGGGAAGAGTCTTTGATCATGTATTTCACCTATTAGCACAAAATGGTATGAAGGATTGCGCTTAGCAAGACTCTCGATTACGTCAAGTCCTTTTAGAATACTCCAACACTGTGATACTCCCAATATTATAAATTCAGAAAGTTTGAAATTATACTTTTCTCGACACTCTTTTTTATTGCGTGGGTAGAAAATATCTGTATTAATCCAATTGTATACATTATCTAATATAAAAGCTTTTTTTAAGAAGGATTTTGCAGCCTCTTGTGTTGTCCACTCAGAGTTTCCTATAACAGCTAATCTTTTTAAATCTGTAAAATATACCTCCTTCTTCTTTCTAAGCCAACTTGAGTTATCAAAGAACCAGCTGTTATTATATGTATTTATTGCTGGGCACTTTCCACAATCCTTTTGCCACTTCATACAATTATCGCTTGTAAAATAACAACAATGACCTGTCATAAACCAAAAATCATGCATAGTGATAACTGTTGCTACATTATTTTTTTTTAGATAACGAAACAAAAATGGTAGATTAATATAATTATTATGCAAATTATGGAGATGAACTATATCTGGTTTAATTTTAGAAATTTTCCTAAGCAATAATAATGTAGAAACTATAGAAAAATAACCTTGAAGTCCTGTTATTTTTGACATAAGTGAATGCCATAAGTAATCAAACTTACATCCAATATTAAATATCCTTTCATCGTTTCCATAATAACTTGGAACAAAAATGTAAGAATCATGCCCATTAGACAGAAAGAACTGATGCATTTCTTTCACCATTCTTCCTGTACTACCGCGATTATAACACGCATTAATCTGAAGTATCTTCATATTATATTATTTTCTAAATTGTTTCATTATCTCCCCAAATTACTAATTGTCCCTTGAAATAGTTAAATTATAATAAATCACAATAAATTCAACATATTACCAAGCATAATCTACTCATAAGAAAAATAAATACAAAAAGAACAATTATCATAGAAATCTTCTTTTCTCACCATAAAACATCTCTCACAAACAACATAGATATAATACAAATACTATTTTTCAATTGAAAAACATACATTATCATCTAAATAACCTTCTAAAAAAGTTTTTTAGATGGCCAATAACAAGCCTTCTATCATACATAGTTAAACCAAATATATAAATTGATAAAATTGAAACAATCAAACAGACAACAATCATATAAGAGAAATTGACAAACGAATTACATTCGAATTGTTTTGTCAACAACAAAATACCAACACTTGCAAATATAGTTACAATAAATACATTAAAATAAACTTCTTTCAAGAAAAATATAACGTTTAAGTTTGCTTCTTTTCTGAGAATGATAAGTCGCGCTATTTCACTTACAATAGAAATAGTAATTGCAACAATATAAACAGACTCAGGTGGATATGAAGAATCTAACATCAAATATACAATAGGGATATTTAGAATCTGTAATAATCCAATAACAATCTGATACGTTTGGATTCTCCCTATAGCATAGGTTAACGTAAGTAATGAACCGGCAAGACTTTCGCTCATAGAAAAGATTATAACTAATCTTACAAAGGCCACAGTATGTTCAGGAACAACTCCTAACCAAAGTTGCAACAAATAAGGTGCAGTTACAATAATAGGAAGACCCAAAAGTAGAATTATATAGTAAGATAGTCGAGTACTCTGAAATACAAGTTGCATAGTGTATTTATGTTCTCCAATCGAATAACTTTTATAAATCTGAGGATTTATCGCAATCATAAAGTTTCCTACAAACCCCATTACAGCAGAATTAACAGTAAAAGCCAATCCTTTTGCGGTATTAACCGCAGGACCAAAAAACATATTCAATAACATATTACAACCTTGTTCTCTAATGATTGTTGAGGAAGCTCCAATAAAGTTCCATCCTGCAAAGCCAAACATTTCCTTCAAAAGACCTCTATCAGTAAAAAAACGGAATCTACACTCTTCAAACATTCTTGAACAATATATACCATATGTTAATCTCACTCCTATACTGACTATACACAACAATAAAGCATAAAATATAAGTTTATCTTTAGAATAAAAAAGAATTACAACTGCAACCATTAATTTTGCAACAGATTCCAAAATACTGACATAAGCAAAAACATTCATTTTTTCATGAGCAATAATCTCGGCATTATAGGGAATGCTCCACATGTTAAGTACAAATGTTAATACTGAAAACTGAAAAACCCAATTAGCAGCAACAATCCTATCTACCGGTATTACTAATTTATAATTAAGAAACCATAGACCAACGGTCTCCAGTAAAACAACAACAATTACAATCAACAGTATTTGGGTAGATACAGATGTACAAAAAACCAAATTTAATTTATTACTATCTTTCTTTCCCAATTCAATAGAAATAAATCTGACTATCGCAGCATTTAATGCACTAGACAGAATCGAAAACATTGATACTAAGCCACCAACCACATTATAAATTCCATAATTATCCACCCCAAGAGATTGGAGAACTATCCTAGATGTAAAAAGGCTAATAAATAACATTACTAACATTCTTACATAAAGTAACAAAGTATTCTTTGCTATTCGTTTGTTATTTAATGAAATATCTGACATTTTAAAAATATCTCTATTATTGTCATTATTCTACAGTGACTTCGATCTTGCCGTTTTACCAGATGCCTTAATATCACTATCATCAATTTTTCTTTTGATAGCACATCTCATATCGATATAATACATGTAAATTTATTATTTAGCTTTCTATAAGCTTATCTACATTGATGTAATATCGTGTACTTCTTGCCCAATGAAAATGACTGGTATTGTAAGTAACAACAGTCAAAGAGATTCCTTCCGAGTCCACCCCTTCTTGCTGATTCTAAAAGGGCGGCTGATAAACTGCCAACAGATAATCTATGTGGAGCAGAATGGCAAAGAGAGAAATAGAACATCTCCATTTATCTTTTGTGAACAATTGTATGACTCCCATCAATAAATTGGCTGCCAGTATCGACCAAATGGCCAAAGTCAGAAGAGATAGCCAGATACAAAATCCTTCAACATAACGTCCTCCGATAAAACAGAGAATGGATACTCTTTATTGTTGCTTATCCAACACTTCATATTCCGAATTCTTACTCTTAAACTCCGGAACAATCTCTTTCATCATCTTCACCGTCCCGATTTTATCAACACAGAGAGCCAGGTGAACCAATGGTTCCATTAAATTATTGATTTCATTGAAATCGTATTCGCGAACCTGGGCACGATAAATCTTTTCATTCGATGTCGGCAGCGTATTCTCCTTTATAGCCAGAAGTTCTTCATAGAGTTTCTCGCCCGGACGAAGACCTGTGTACTGGATTTCTATATCTTTATCAGGAACAAGACCTGCCAGTTCAATCATACGGCGTGCCAAATCGGCTATCTTTACAGGTGTTCCCATGTCGAATACGAATATCTCATTTCCCTTTCCCATAAAAGCGGCCTCCAACACCAGGCGACAGGCTTCCGGGATAGTCATGAAGTAACGGATAATATCGGGGTGAGTTACTGTCAGCGGACCTCCTTTTGCCAATTGTTCCCGGAAACGGGGAATAACCGAGCCATTACTTCCCAGGACATTTCCAAAACGAGTCGTGATAAAACGAGTCTTTCCGGGATGCAGTCCTCTACTGATCGCAGTACTTAGACTTTGAACATAGATCTCGGCCAGGCGCTTGGATGCCCCCATTACATTCGTTGGATTTACGGCTTTGTCAGTAGAGATCATGATGAATTTGTCTACCTCATATTTTACTGCCATATCAGCTACGTTGTGAGTACCATAGACGTTCGTGTGAATGGCTTCACAGGGGTTTTCCTCCATCAGAGGTACATGTTTGTAAGCGGCGGCATGGAAGACCAGCTGGGGATGAAAGCGGCTGAATACACTCTCGACACGATCGATCATACGAATATCTCCCATAACAGGCACGAACTGGACTTCGGGGAATTTTTCTTCCAGCTCCAGACGTATGTTGTGCATCGGTGTTTCCGCACTGTCGAATAAAACCAGTTGCTTTAAACCGAAATGACATAGCTGACGGCATAGTTCACTACCAATCGAACCGGCTGCTCCGGTTACCAAAACAACTTTTCCTTGAAGGGAGTTTGCGATTTCCTCCATATTTATATGGATTTCATCACGCCCCAATAGATCTTCGATACGTACGGCAAGGAGGTTATGCAATGTTTTGCTTCCTTCTCTGAGTTCGTCAATAGTCGGAAGCATCAGCATACGGACTTTCTTCTTTTCACAGTAACGGATTAGGCGTTCGCTTTCGGCTTTGATGGCCTGGAAGTCTGTGAAAAGAATGGCTTTGATATTTTTCCTGTTAACCAAACTGTTAAATTCGATCTGATCTCTAACGGAATAGACTTTATATCCGCCTATACGTAATGAGGATTTCTTGCCGAAACGAAGATATCCTTCAACCTGGTACATCAGCTTATCATTCAAGGAGGCTCCGAACAGGGCTGTTGTTCGATTTTCACTTCCGTAAATCAGAAGCTTGTCGCGATTGGATATATTCAGGACCAAATGATACAGTGTAATCAGTGTCACCCGGAAAAGGGTCAGCAGGAAGAAAGTTAAGAACAGATCGATCAGAGTTCCTAATAAGATATTACGGAAAGTCAGTTCGGTTGCCAGATAAGCAATAACCGGTATCAACAGCAATATCTTCAGGAAAGTGACCAGAAGGATGCGCCCAACCTCGGTGAAGGCAGAATGGCGAATAACACCTTTGTAACTCTTAAAACAAACAAAGCTAACGGCACTGCATAATGTAGAAGAAAACAGTGCTATGGCAAATATGTGTATCGAATAGTTAAAAGCTAAAACATAAGAGAGAAGCCCCAAAGAAATCAAAGTAGAGCAGCCGGAAAGGAACAAATCAATCAAGAAAATTATCCATTGATTAAAATACCTTAATTTGGAGAAATAACGAAACAGTGAAATAAACGTCATAGGATCAATTTTAATGGATAAAAAACGATTAATAATCAATAGTTTTAAAGTTATAAAATTTCGTTATTGCATATAACAAAGTACGTCAGTCACAGAGCAACTTACTGTAATATATATACTACTAAATTTCAAAATAGTCATTAAAAATCATAGTAATTTGGAGATTTATATTGTTAAATAATAATTTTCCAATGTTCCTATAAAAATGACTAGATTAATCGTTCCTTTTTTTACGTCATTTTATTTGTTACGAGACAAAAAAATGCATTTCTTATACTGTATGAATTATAAGGGATATAGAAAATACGCTATTGTTTGTTCTAACTTTTATTATAACTTTGCAGTGACTAAAAAAAAGGAACGTTTTTTCTAGTCATTTCGCTTTATTAACACACTAATATTCAATCATATATATAAATACACAGCTATCTAAAACAACAATCATACATTATACACATATTAACTAAAATATATAATCGATTATATCTAAAAATCTTACAGAATCCAATAGTCTCCATGGTTATTATTTAACACTTCGACTATATCAAATAATGTTTTTTCACGAAATAAGATCTCATTTTATGAATTAATTTTTGTTGTTAAGGTGTATGTGATTAATGTGAAAGTAGATTCTACAGGCACATTTCAAATTATAAATGTTATCTTTATAGAGAAATAGATATAAATAATATGGTGAACTTAGGTAGTTGGATGAACAAGATCCTCATTGGATGGGGAGTCGATCCAAAAATTGCAAACACTTTCGATGAGATTATCATTGCTGCATTACTGATTGTTTTAGCAGTCGGTATCGATTATCTATGTCAGTTCATTTTTGTGGGTAGTGTACGGAAATTGTCTGAAAAAAGCCATTACTTCTGGGATACATTACTGATCAAGCGAAGAGTAATACATAATCTGGTACATGCCATTCCCGGCATTCTGGTGTATGCATTACTTCCGATGGCTTTCATACGGGGAAAAGAACTATTGCTGCTTTCACAAAAAGTGTGTGCCGTCTATATTGTATTTGTATTACTATTGGCGATCAACGGATTTATCCTTGTGATAATGGATATATACAACCACAAGGAAGTAAATAAGAACCGGTCGATCAAAGGTTTTATACAAGTCTTCCAGGTGTTGGCATTCTTTATAGGCGGGATTGTTATTATTGCTATTCTGGTCGGAAAATCACCGGCAACCTTGTTTGCCGGACTGGGTGCTTCGGCTGCTATCCTGATGTTGGTATTTAAGGATACGATATTAGGATTTGTGGCAGGCATACAGCTTTCAGCCAACGATATGCTGCGGCCGGGCGACTGGATAACGGTACCGGGCTCGAATGCAAACGGTGTTGTACAGGAAATTACACTAAATACAGTCAAGATACAAAACTTTGATAACACAATTTCCACAATTCCCCCTTATACGCTGGTCAATAACTCTTTCCAGAACTGGCGGGGCATGGTCGAATCCGGGGGGCGGCGTGTGATGAAGTCTATCTTTCTCGATCTGAATACGATCAAATTCTGTACACCGGATATGCTGGACACTTTTCGTAAAGAAATTCCCCTGCTTGCCGATTATCAGCCGAACAAAGGTGTTACACCGACCAATTCTCAAATATTTCGTGTCTATGTGGAACGTTATCTGACCAGTTTGCCGGTGGTGAACACAGACCTCGACCTGATCATCAGCCAACTGCAGGCAACCGAATACGGAGTGCCGGTTCAGATCTACTTCTTCTCCCGTAATAAAATATGGAAAGAGTACGAACGTATCCAGTCGGATATTTTCGACCACTTCTTCGCCATGATTCCCCAGTTCGAACTGAAAGTGTATCAGTATTCAGAATAGTCTCCCCCTTCCAAAACGCAACAAGAGGCTTCCGCTCGCCCGGCGAAAACCTCTTGTTCGTGATTATTGATCTCCGGAGATCATTCTATTTCCGGACGGTCGCCACCACCCTCTTCCGGTTTACCGCCAATCCATATCGGTGTGGTAACACTACGTGGGGTTTTCAGGAACTGACGGGAACTATGGCTGTATTGGGTCGTAATAGTCAGC
>OGZX01001630.1_pt1 | contig 21428 bp, 16 predicted proteins | sample 1576881 | NCBI WGS metagenome assembly OGZX01 (sample SAMEA3541542, study PRJEB24748) | human gut metagenome | biome: human gut; feature: human-associated habitat; material: faeces | place: China | collected 2012
CTGTTGAGTTCCTGAGAAAGAACGGACAGGCTAAGGCTGAGAAGAAAGCAAGCCGCGATCTCGATCAGCTTGGTCGGGTCGTTATCGAGATCCACCATATTACCGGCTTCTTTAGCAGCCTGCGTACCGCTGTTCATAGCAACCCCGACGTTTGCCTGTGCCAGTGCCGGAGCATCGTTCGTACCGTCACCCATCATCGCAACCAGCTTACCGCTGTCCTGTTCCTTCTTGATGTAGTTCATCTTATCTTCCGGCTTAGCTTCGGCGATATAATCGTCTACACCGGCTTTTTCGGCAATATATTTGGCAGTCAACGGATTGTCACCCGTTACCATTACCGTCTTTACACCCATCTTACGGAGACGTTCGAAACGTTCCTGGATACCCGGCTTGATAATATCCTGCAATTCAATTACACCGATAATAAAGTCGTCCTGCGAAACCACCAGCGGCGTCCCCCCGTTACTCGTGATCTTCTGTACCAGGTCGGCCACCTCTTCCGGATATTTATTTCCGGCAGCCTCACTCATTCGGCGGATCGCATCGAAAGCCCCTTTACGGATACGGATACCGTCTTTCAGGTCGACACCCGAACATTTGGTTTCTGCGGTGAACTTAATCATCTTCGAACCCGAAGTACTCAGGTCGCGGATACGGATACCCCGTTCACGTCCCAGTTCGACAATCGATTTACCTTCAGGCGTTTCATCCGACAGGGAAGCCAACAGGCAAGCCTGTACGAATGCTTGTTCCTCGATACCGGATACCGGGTAGAACTGCGTAGCCTTACGGTTACCGATCGTTATCGTTCCGGTTTTATCCAGTAATAAAGTATCTATATCACCGGCCGTTTCCACCGCCTTACCCGATTTGGTAATCACATTGGCACGCAAGGCACGATCCATACCGGCAATACCGATCGCCGACAGCAGACCGCCGATCGTTGTCGGGATCAGGCAGACAAACAAAGAGATGAAAGCCGCAATCGTGATCTGCGTATTCGAATAATCGGCCATCGGTTTCAACGTACCGCAAACAACCACGAATACCAATGTAAAACCGGCCAGCAGGATCGTCAATGCGATCTCATTCGGTGTCTTTTTCCTTGAAGCACCTTCTACCAGGGCAATCATCTTATCGAGGAAGCTCTCGCCCGGTTGTGTGGTCACCACCACACGGATCTGGTCGGAAAGTACCTTCGTACCGCCGGTTACGGAACTCTTGTCGCCACCCGCTTCGCGGATCACCGGGGCCGACTCGCCTGTAATGGCACTTTCGTCGATAGAGGCAAGCCCTTCGATGATCTCACCGTCGGACGGGATTGTATCACCGGCTTCACAAATAAAGACATCGCCTTTTTTCAACTTCGAACTGCTTACGGAAGTGATAGAACCACCAGCACCAATCAACTTGGCCGGTGTCTCTTCACGGGTTTTGCGCAAGCTGTCCGCCTGGGCTTTGCCACGTGCCTCGGCAATCGCTTCGGCAAAGTTGGCAAAGAGCAGAGTGAGAAACAACACAACAAAAACAAACAAGTTATATCCGAACGTTCCCTGGTTTTGCGCTCCGGTAGCGGCAGCCCAAATCGTAACGATCAACATCACAAACGTCACTATCTCGACAATGAACATGATCGGATTGCGAAACATCGTACGCGGGTCCAGTTTTGCGAACGACTGTTTCATGCTTTCTATGACAAGCTCCTTTGGAAACAAAGAAGCGGATTTATTCTCTTTCATCTTATTTCTTTCTTAACTATCAGCTAATTAGTAAATGCTAAAATATTCGGCAATCGGTCCCAGCGTCAGTGCGGGGAAGAAGGACAGGGCGGCAACGATAAAGATCACACTGAATGTCATTACAGCAAACGTCACCGTGTCGGTCTTCAATGTCCCTGCGCTTTCGGGGATGAACTTCTTCTGTGCCAGCAATCCTGCGATGGCCACCTGTCCCACGATCGGGAGGTAACGCGAAATAATAAAGGCCAAGCCTGTCGTAAAGTTCCAGAACCAGGTATTATCTCCCAGCCCCTCGAAACCCGAACCGTTATTGGCTGAAGCAGAGGTATATTCGTAAAGCATTTCACTGAAACCATGGAAACCCGGATTATTCAACCATCCTCCTTCGCCCTCCACAAAGGCTGGGTGATAAACATAAATATAATTTGCAATAGCCGTAAAGATCAGGATCACGAACGGATGCGCCAGCGCCACGATCGTAGCGATCTTCATTTCACGCGCCTCCACTTTCTTTCCGAGGAATTCCGGCGTACGTCCAACCATCAGCCCGCTGATAAAGACAGCTATAATAAGGAAAGCATAATAGTTCATAAAACCGACTCCCACACCGCCGAACCAGGTATTGATCTGCATATTCAGCATTTCCATCATGCCTGAAAGCGGCATCGTACTGTCGTGCATACCATTCACCGAACCGTTGGAAGTCACCGTTGTCGTACAACTCCAGAGTGCGGTAGCAGCCGGCCCCAGGCGCGTTTCCTTACCTTCCATCGCCCCACATGCCTGGTCGATACCCATTTCGGTAATTTTCGGGTTACCGTTCATTTCATAATACGTATTGATCGCCACGCTTGCCAGGTAAGCAAACAGCATCACGCCGAAAATCGTATACCCCAGCTTCTTACGTTTCAGATAGAAGCCCAGTGCAAAAATCATCGCCATCGGCAGGATCAGGATCGACCAGCATTCCACCATATTGGACAGGTAAGTCGGGTTTTCCAGCGGATGCGAAGAGTTTACGCCGAAGTAACCTCCACCATTGGTTCCCAATTGTTTAATAGGAACGATAGCAGCTGTAGGTCCTTGCGAAACCATCTGTTCGGTACCTTCCATAGTGGTTACGGCCATCTTGCCGTCGAAGCCCATCGGGACACCTTGCAGGATAAGGATAAAACCTACCACGAGCGACAAAGGCAACAGGATACGTGTACAACTCTTTACCAGGTAATTCCAGAAGTTACCGATCGTCGTGGTGCTCTTTGCAGCCATCGCTTTGAAGATTCCGGCCAGTGCCGCCATACCGGTAGCCGCCGTAATAAACTGGAACAGCATGATAACAAACAACTGCGTGAAATAAGTCAGCCCGCTCTCGCCGCTATAATGTTGCAGGTTACAGTTCACCATAAAACTGATACATGTATTGAATGCCAGGTCGGGGCTCTGGTTTGCATTACCGTCCGGGTTCAACGGCAAATACGCCTGTGTACAGAGGAGGATCATCCCCCAGAAAAACCAAAAAACATTGACAGTAAGAAGTGCTTTCAGGAAGCTCTTCCAACCCATTTCTTCTTTCGGATTAATACCGCAGAGTTTGTAAATCCATCTTTCAACCGGAGCCATGAAGTCTAACCAAGTCTTCTCCTCCTTATATACCTTCGCAATGTACATCCCCAGTGGGTAGGCCAAAACGACCATCAATACGATTTGCGCAATACTACCTATTAATTCAGTATTCATCTTTTCACCTTAAATTTACGATTAAAACTTCTCGGGTTTGATCAATACATACATCAGATACCCGAAGATCACTACGCAGAGTATAAATAAAGCTACAAACATATTTTCTCTCCTTTCTTAAATCTTTTCAAACCAATCCACACACTTAAAGAAAAACCAGTAGCAGGCCGCTCCCACCACACATAAAAATCCAAATCCTACAAATACGTTGTCTAACATACCTTTGTTTATTTAATAGTTAATACTAATCGTTTCGCTATTCTATATGCCAAAGGCGTGCCAAAAAAACGCACAGGATTGTTCTTGACTGAAATACAGCACTTTAATAAAGCCAGAAAGAAAACAGCTCCGGCAACAACCCTTCCATTTTGAAAAGGTTGCCTTTCCAAAACGACAATATCTTTCAAAATGAAAAGGTGAAGAAAAAAGAATCTGATAGGGCTGAATTGGAAAATATGAGGGAAATTAATCAACATGAAGGAAAGTCCTTTAATTTTTGCTTTTTTATTCATCTGTAAGGTTATCTGTTAGCTCATTTTATTCTAACACGCAACCTATCACCTTTTAACTCTGTTGTCCTATCTTTTTTCCGTTTGTCAGTAATCGAACACTTGTTTGACATTTGTCAAACGCTTGTAGCACAGATATCGAATAAGCGTTTGACAGATGACAAACAATAAAAAGATTATAACTTTCGGAATTAGAAGTAATTGGTTAATCTATTATAGGCTTATTATTTAAGCTTTTACTTTGTACTGAAAGAGTAAGCCCAAACTTATTTCAGCTTTAAGAAGGAATATGAAGTAATTTTCCGGAAATAAGACTGTTTCCTTCATTCGATAAAAAATCATTCATATGTATATAGCAGTTAACCAGCGAATTATATCAGACATGAAGGAATGAAGGAATTATTTATGAAAACTTTTGTTGAGATTCATGCCTGATCTTCTTTTTAAAGATATTCTATGTAAACGAAATAGTTATCTTTGCAACCTATCAATAATATTTAGTTTATATGGATACGCAACCTGTTTTTCCCAAGGGACACCTCATTGATTTTGAGAACTGGGAACGGAAAGACAATTACAATTTCTTCCGTGACTTTGAAAATCCAAGTATATCTATTACCTCCGAAGTGGAGTGCGCCGGAGCAAAAGAACGGGCAAAAAAGAACGGACAGTCCTTCTTTCTCCATTATCTGTATGCCATCCTGCGAGCGGCAAATGAAATAAAGGAGCTGCGTTTCAGGATAAAAAACAGCGGGGAGATAGTTTGTTATGAGACAGTCGATGTATTGTGTCCGATACGCATGCATCAAAACGGGAAGTTCTTTACGGTAAGGATACCGTGGATTGAAGATTTCGAAGCCTTTTACAAGGAAGCCTGCCATATCATCGACTCAATACCGGAAGACGGCAATCCGTACGAATCTGAAAATATAGCGACGGAAGACAGCCGGTACAGTGTTATACTCGTAAGTGCAACACCTGATCTTTATTTCACATCGATCACATATACGCAGGAACGGAAGAGCGGTTCGAGTTATCCCCTGCTGAATGTCGGGAAAGCTGTGACACGGGAAGGCCGGTTAGTTATGCCGGTTGCCATTTATGTGCATCATGGTTTTGTGGATGGGGCACACATCTCCGACTTTTTCCGGAAAACGGAGGAATATTTAAAGTAAAAGTCTGCATAAAAAGGAGAAGCTGTTTCAAAAGTAAAAAATAACTTTAGAAATAGCTTCTTCTAATCTAAATCCTCAACAGTAAACCTATTGCCGGATCATTCTAAAAAGGCTTCCGCTCTTCCCGGAGAGAACAATTCCCACAGAGAAGCAACTGTCCATCCGGGAGCAAAGATGTCATTATAATATCCCTTGCCATTCTTTCCGTAATCCCAATTGGTATGTTGTACAACTTCCGGATAATATCCCTTCTTGGCAACCCCACACATATGTCCTTCGTAAGGTAACAACTGGCGCATGGAGGTGCTGATTACCTCTGCGAAGGTGGAGAATCGATCTTCTTTATACTCTTTTGATAACCAATGGAGAACGTCTACAAAATCGAAAATAAAGACATCGATATGGTTGTTTTCGACAGAAACATTTCCCCATCCGCGGGTTTGCAGTCCTATGTCACCTAACATTTGTCCGGGAGCAAAAGGCACATCCCAGGTATAATACCATGACAGGGCGAAGTAAGCGGCTTTCTTTGCTAATCCTGCGTAATGAGCACGTTCAGCTCCTTTGGTAGCCAAGGCTAAGTAGTAAGCAGCCGTAGAAGCATACAGGGAAGCCTCTTTATCTTCGCAATTGGCATCCAGCGTAGAAGAGAAATAATCAGACTTTGAGATCAGTTCATTTTCCAGATAATTGACTGAACGTTTGGCTGCTTCCAGATAACGTTTGTCTTTAAAGTATTTAGAAGCCATTACCAATGGTAAAGTAGCTGACGGCGTACTTCCACCACTTTTATCGACGAGGGAGAAATCATCTTTGAATTTGCGAGGGAAGCTACCGTCCTCGTTCTGCAAACGCAGGAAGCTGTCCAGCATACCTTTGATACGTTGCTCCCATTGCGGATGCTTACGACCCCGTTCTCTTTCGTAATTAAGATAATAAAGCACGGCGTATACTCCTTCCGACTGGCGACGGATACTATGCGTACCTTCTACTTCATCGCGTTGGTAATAGATAACCTCGTTAAAAAGTCCAGCATCGGAAAAGCCGTTGGTCAAGTATGTGTCAAAGATAGCGTTAGCGCTTTTAACCAATTCGGGACGCTGTTGTTGCTCGCCGTATTCAAGAGCATTAAATGCATTGAGCAGGGTACGGCCGACGAAACCGACTTCGGCAGTTCCGGTATTCTTGCAGGTAGCAGTTTCCATATGCACGCCGGAATAATAATGTGTCGGCTTATCGCTCACATAGCTTTCCACAAAAAAGTTACTCATTACCTCTTTCATTTTTTCGGGAGAATAGGCAATCTCCACCGGTTGCGGACAGTTAGTGTCGAAACTGTATTCCCAAGCCTGGCGAACGCATTCGGAAAAGTCGGAAGCGGCGAATTCGTTTACTTCCCAGGTCAACGAGATGCTTTCATCTTTACGGAGGAGCTGGAAGGCTTCTACTTCAGGAGCAAGGGTCAACTTACGGATGTATGTTTTCGGTGCTTCCCGGTATGGGAAACCGAAAGAGAGGGAAGCTATTCCTGATACATTTTCAAAACCGGTGAAACCAATCGATGTATTTCCGGAAAGGATCACTTCACCTTCTTTATGAGTCGTCAGAGCATCTGTTTCGAAATCATCGAGACGAATAACAGAGATCGTTTTCTGGTTACGGGCATCGAAAATGGCTGTGAGAGGTGTACTCAGACGGTCTTCCCGTACGATCCAACTATCGGATGTATGGAAAGAAGGCGCTTTCTCCGGTGAACGCAGGTTACGACGATACCAGAACCCCGGGAGATAGAACTGACAGTCGTCGTGGTTGAACCCTGTCTTGATCTGTTCTGCATAGTTAAACCAAATGTCTTCAAATGCCGTGATACAAACTGTTATTTGTTGTTTGCCATCCTTATTCTCTACTTTCTGATAGATCGAAAGCGGAAGTTTACCAGCCGGAAGCAGTTGGTAATCGAAATAGTTATTTTGTAACTTCTGTAAAGTCAACGGATATTGTTCAGCATCATTTCCGGGGACTTTGAGAGCAATCGACGCTTTCACATTTTCCGGTGAGTAATTCACCGCCCCTCCACTGATCGTGCCGATCAGGAGCAGTAGGCAACAGGTTAGATTTTTAATCTTCATAATTATATTTATAAAAGTTATAATACAGTCTTTTGAGAATATATTTCTTATTGCATGGTATTAGGTTTCTGCCTGAAACTTTCGGTTACAAATGTATTTCTATCTATTAAAAAGAACTACAACAATCTTTCCAATTAATGCAATTATATAATCAAAACCGCCCCAGAAAGGGTTATGGAGGTAGTTATTTCACAAAATCCTTAGGTAGAATACCAAACTGTTTCTGGAAACACTTGGCGAAATAAGAGGGGGTATTGAAGCCTACCATATAACATATCTCGTTCACTTTACACTCTCCCTCCTTCAATAATTGAGCTGCTTTTTTCAGTCGTTCCAAACGGATATAATCATTAGGAGTCATATCCAATAATCCTTTTATCTTACGGTTCAGACTTGAACGGCTCATGTTCAACAAACCTGCCATATCGTCCAGGCTAAAGTCCGGATTCTGCATATTAGCGAGAACAATATCATTCAAAGATTTCAGAAAAGCTTCGTCTGCCTTTGTCAGCGCCATCGTATTTATCTGAACAAACGGAGACTGGGCAAATGCAGCATGCAGTTTCTCCCTATTTAACAGCAGGTTAGAGATGCAGACTTTCAGATATTCCACAGAAAAAGGTTTATCTATATAAGCATCCGCACCGGATTTCAGACCTTCTATTTTCGATTGCATAGTCGTCTTTGCCGTCAATAGGATAATAGGGATATGACTGTAACTCAAATTGGATTTGATATGATCGCATAGCTCCAGACCATCCATTTCCGGCATCATTATATCTGAGACAATCAGACTAATGGCATTGTTTTCCAGGATCTTCAAGGCCTCCACTCCATTAGACGCGGTTAACACAGAGTATGTAGAAGATAATTGTTTTGTAACAAATGACAGCATCTCCTGGTTATCTTCCACTATCAATACAGTGTAACGGTTTTGTTTGTTAGTTTGTAGAAGATCATCGCTTGAAGACTCTTCATTTTCCAGGTCATTATTTAATATAGCAATCGTTTGCTTCTGACTGGCCGGTAAAGTCAAAAGAAAACAGTTATGTTCCGCAGAATCATCCATACGTAATGTCCCATCATGGAACTCAGCCAGTGAACGTGCCAAAGCCAAGCCAATACCTGTACCTGACGCTATACGCGACATTCCGTCTTTATACTGAACAAAGGGCTCAAAAATCTTTTCCCGCATTTCCTCTGGGATTACATCACCATCATTACAAACAGATAATACAAATATTCTATCTGTTTCATTCTCCGACAACTTAACGTGAATATACGTATCGGCATATTTTATCGCATTCGTAAGCAAATTGCTTATTATTTTCGTCAATCCTTCACGATCTACCGAAGCATATAGCTTATCGGGACTATCGATTGTAAATTCCAATCCTCTCTGACGGGCTAAAGGTGTAAAACGAGTATAAGTTTGCTGCAAAATATCCGAGACATTACAATCGACAAAGTTCAGTTTAAACCCTTGAGTTTCTGTTTTCCTGAAATCAAGCAGCTGATTAACCAGATCCAACAGGCGATTTGTGTTCAAGTCCATAATTTCCAGATCATCACGGATCTCACCAGATACATTCGGAGAGAATAAGACATTTTCTAACGGACTTTTTATTAATGTCAAAGGCGTACGAATCTCATGGGCTACATTTGTGAAAAAGTCGATCTTGGCAGTATATAACTCCCGCTCCTTTTCCCGCTCAAACTTTTCCATAGCTTGCTGATGCTTCTGTCGATTCCTTTTCCTGAAATACCAGATAATTCCTGCGACAGAAAAAAAGAACAATAACAAATATAATAGGTACGCCCAGGTTGATAAATAAAAAGGAGGCGATATATGAATCTTTAAGACACGCTCAGTTTCATTCCACAAGCCGTCACTATTCGAACCTTTCAGTCTAAACGTATAAGTTCCATAAGGCAAATTCGAATAATTGATCAATGCATTTCGTTCCACCGTGTACCACTCTTTATCAAATCCGTCCAATTTATAATGTAATCGGTTCATTTCAGGAGCCTGATAACTCAATGCCGCCACATGAAACGAGAATGAATTCTGGTCGGCATCCAGTTCAATCTTTTCTAAACAAGTGATACTTTTTTCTAAAGGAGAAGCATCACGGTTTACAGGTAGCCGCTTATTAAACAAAAAGAAATCTGTAATAACAACCGGTGGAATTATTTTATTCTCAGCAAATGTTGTCGGGTTAAATGTTATAAATCCATTTATACTACCGAAATAAAGATGTCCTTTCTCATCTTTATAACCGGACTGGTAATTGAACTGGTTGCTAAGCAAACCGTTCGATGTAGTATAAGTCCGCATATAATTTGTATCCGGATTAAAACAGATCAGTCCATTATTGGTTGTTAACCACAAATTTCCCTGATTATCTTCCAACATCTTATAGATAATATTGCTGGGAAAGCCTTTCGAGATATCATAACGGGTAAAGTTTTCCGTTTGCGGATTGAAACAACAGAAACCGGCTCCCTGAGTCATAAACCATAAACGTTTCTGACTATCTTCATAAATATCGATAACCTTGTCATATGGTAAAGATGTTGTATCAGCACTGTTATTTATAAAATTCTTCCATTCTTTCCGATTGATATCGTAACGGAAAACACCATTTGAGTAAGTAGCTAACCATAAGTTTCCATGAAAATCTTCCTGGATCTTATAAACAAATACATTGGATAATTCGGGGATACGCGTGAAGTTGTCTGTCGTTCGATTGTATTTTAATAACCCAGAGGTAGTACCGATCCATAAATTGCCGGTGGTAGCTCTACAGATAGAAAAAATATTATTTGCATCCAATGAGTATTCTTCAGTACCTTTTTGATAATGTTTGAGCTGCTTCGTTTTCAGGTCTATACGATTTAAACCACCGGAAAAGGTTCCTACCCATAAGTAATCGCCATCCAGACATAACCCATGGATATTATTACAAATCAAAGGATGCAGAAACGGTTGTATAGATCCTGTTGCCGGATCGAAATGAAACAATCCCTTATCTTCCGTTCCAATCCATAAAGAACCATCATTGCTTCTACAAAACTCCCGAACACGACGTCCAAACGTCTTTAGACCTTCCCGTGGATAAAACTTTTCAAAATAAGTTCGCTGATAAGGATAATAATTGACTCCACCAAAAAAAGAGCCAATCCACATTCCTCCCTCATTATCGCGACATAAAGAATAAATCGCATTGTCGGCTAAAGCATAAGTATCATTCTCTTCAGATGCAGCCAAATGAATTTCAGTTTCATTCTCCAGATCATAAATATATAAACCGGATTCTGTTCCTACCCACAATTCCTTATCCGATTTGAACTCTAAATCCCGAACGTAATATGACAATAGGCGACGTACTTTACCTGTAGTCATATTTATCTCTGTCAATCCATTAGAAGAACCGACGTATATACAGTTATGAGGACCAACCACCTGGGTATTAATTATATCTCCCTTAAACGGTTCATTACCATCTGTATCTTTAAAAGGTATAAGCTCCGTTTTAAAATTATTATCTGTATAATATAGGTTATCGTCGTATAAACCAACCCAACAAGTGTTTCCATTAAACCAGAAACGGGTTACATTAGGCAGCTTATTCTCATGTTTATCCTTTTGAAGGTAGTTTGTCAGTTGTTTATGGCTGTAACAGAACAAGCCCTGATAATCGACGGAAATCCAGATTGCATTATTCTCATCCTCCGTAATCATCGTTACTGCCCGTTCAATGATATTCCCGGTATCGCTTATTACATCAAAATGAGTAAAAGCCTCCGATACCGGATCATATACAAATACACCGGCATCGGTTCCCACCCAAATAGAACCCTCCTTATCTTCATAAAGTGCCGTTATAAAATTATTTCCCAGATCGGACTCTTCCTTCTTGAATATACGAAAAGACAAACCATCAAAACGGTTTAAGCCGTCTTTAGTTCCAAACCATAAAAAACCCTGCTTATCCTGTAAAATAGCATTTACTGTATTTTGTGAAAGACCATCCTTTATATCTAATGTTTTAAAGTAATAGTTTATATTGTTCTGGGCATGAAGAGTAAAAACACACAGAATACACATATAAAAAATCAGCTTTAAAACAGAAGATATCCTCATAATATCATATTGGAATTAAATTTACAATTTGTATTCTTCTATCTTACGATACAAAGTTGTCAGACCAATTCCCAACAGACGGGATGTTTCGGTTTTGTTGCCATTTGTGTATTTCAAAACCTTTTGGATATGTACTTTTTCAACTCCACTCAGGTCGAAACCGGAATAAGAACCGGTACTTGTGATTTCAGGATGTTGCAAATTCAACGGGAGAGAGTCGGGCGTAAGCATATTGCCATCGGCGATAATCAAACTGCGTTCCACTACGTTGCGAAGTTCGCGCACATTACCTTTCCAACTGTGTTGCTTTAGGATATTAATATATTCCGGCGAAATCGTTTGAATCGCTTTTCCCATTTTCGTTGAAAGAGAATCTACAAACGATTTTATATGAAGTGGTATGTCTTCAATACGTTCACGGAGTGGTGGCAGGTGGATCTGAAAAACTGACAAACGATAGAATAAATCTTCACGGAAATGTCCTTCGGCAATCTCCTTTGACAAATCCCGGTTGGTAGCTGCTATTATACGTACATTTACCTTGATAGGGCGCGTATCTCCTATTTTTATGAACTCACCGGTTTCGAGTATACGCAGTAACTTCGCCTGCAAATCGAAAGCCATTTCACCTATTTCATCCAAAAAGATCGTTCCGTTGTTTGCTTCTTCAAACAACCCTTTTGTATCCTTCATAGCACCGGTAAATGCTCCTGCTTTATGGCCAAACATTTCACTCTCCAATAAATCACGACTGAAAGAGGAACAGTTGATTGCCACAAACGCTTTCCCTTGTCGACTACTAGCTTGATGGATGGATTGTGCAAAGACTTCTTTACCAGTGCCAGTTTCGCCAGTCAGCAAAACGGGAACATCGGTCTGAGCCACTTTTTGGGCTAATGCAATCGCTTCCTGAATAGCCGGAGACTTTCCAACAATTGTATTAAACGAATACTGTTGACCTACAGGGGATTTTGATACTTTTGCCAGACAATAGGCAGCCGTTGCTTTTTCCGTTGCCTTAGCGATCAAAGGAAGAATTTTATTATTGTCGTCGCCTTTAGTTATATAATCAAAAGCTCCGTTCTTTATGGCTTGCACGCCATCCGGTATATTTCCGTGTGCAGTCAATAAGATCACTTCGGAAAGAGGGCGCAACTTCTTCAATTCTGTAACCAACTCCACGCCACTTCCGTCGGGTAATCGAACGTCACACAATACGACTTCCGGACTATACTGTTCCAATTGTTTTAATCCTGCTTTGCAACAGGAAGCCTGAAGGACTTCATAACCCTCCAGTTCAATAATACGTGACAGTAAATTTAAAATCTGTTTCTCGTCGTCAATGATCAATACTTTTCCCATCTCGCTTAGTTTCTGAAAACAACGGCAAATGTACAATATTATTCGTTTCTGCAAGAAAGCTACATATATAATATGAAATCTAAAGCAGGCTGATCAAGGCTTGTTTATTCAATATTTTTACTTTTCCACGGGAAATACTGATAAAGTTACTATCGACCAGTTTGCCTATTTCTTTGGATAGAGCCGGCCGCGTTACACCGAAATATTCAGCCAATTGCACTTGGTTGTGTTCCATATCCACTATATCTTCTCCCTCTTTCAGATGATCCAATAAATAATAGATATAGCGGCTGCGGATTCCACGGAAAGACAAGACACGGAGACGAGTCATAGTACATTTATTACAACTCGTGCTTACACATAGGAAGTTATGGAGCAATAGAGGTATTGAATGCATCATCTTAAAAAAAGAGTCTTTGGCTATCTTCATCAGTACGACGTCTTCCTCCACTGAGAATGTGGCAGGAAAGAGATTCTTTTCAGAAAAGACATGCGGTGTAGCAAAGGTTCGTGGGGCCTGGATCACCTCTACCCGAACTTCTACTCCGGACACATCGACAACATCAACGTTCAGTTTACCTTCCAGCAATACATGTATAGCCTGGCAGGGAGATCCCTGATGGATAATAGTTTTTCCTTTTGGGTAATTTTCCAGCGTATACTCAAGATTTTCAAGGAAGTCTTCCTGCATCTTCTGCGTAAAGTTCCTGAAGAGCGGTATTTTAAAGATATCGGTTATGTTCATTCAGCATCGATTTAGTGTCGGAAATGTTTACACAAAGTTAAGAACATTTCCGACACTGACAAATCACCATTTCGCCATAAATATGCGTGGGTTTATGTTTAATGACAGCCAACCCCAGTCTTGCCAACTGTCTTTGCTGCCACCTTTAACAACTTCCATTGTTGAAGTTCCGAACATTGTTGAATATCCGGCGGATAGTTTGACATCTTTCATGATCTGCCAGTCTACCTGAAGATCGATTTCAGAACCCAGACCACGATCCAACTTCACTTCATGATTTGTTAGAATATCGCTGGTAATTGAAAAATAATGATAAGCCAGTGATAAGTTTACTTTCGGAGAAGCTTTAAAGGCTGCTTTTATCTGATTATCCCACAAGCCCGGATTAAGTCCATTTATAAAACCGGAAGCATAGAAATAGTCCATTGCACCATAGAATTTATGATGAGTTCCATACAACGGGTCGAAAGCTTTGTATTTACTATCAGCTCCTGACGTATTGCTTTCACCGCTTAAATAGTCACTTCCAATGCCAACACTCCAACGAGAGTCGATCTTATAAGCTGCATTTAGTGCCCAAAGGAAGGCTGAGACATCACGGTCAGCTTTATTTTTTCCAAATTCATAGTAGAATGTTCCACCAAAAGTCCAGTCGCCCGGTGTATAATACAGGTTTGTACCTAATAGCTGCATGTATTTTGTATCAGACTTTTGGGTTTTCGGATCGCCCGCTTCCAGTCCTAAGTTCATGAACATAAAAGAAGCGTTGAAGGCTTTGCTGCAAACATGTTGATACCACAAGGTTTGCATGTTCTTATAAGGTTGTCCTCCATCAGCATAGTACGTTCCACCGATCGTTTTCTCATCATTCTGATTGAAGGCCAGGATCAAATGAAGTTTGTTCTGTTTATTTTCATATCCCAGTTTCAATGCATCATGATAACGGCCAGCAACGTTCCAGTCTAATCCTCCCAGAATACGCTCGTCGTCATAGATCAATGATTGGCGGCCAAGTTTTGCAAAAATGCCGTAACCAAAATCAAGCTGAGCCCAGGCTTCATTCAATATAAAACGTCCATTCTTATCGATCTGAGGATCTTGTCCCCATACGCCGACATGTTGTGCGGAAAGACCGATCGACAAGCGTTCGCGTTCATAATTCATCGACAGACGGGCACGGTTATTGATAAACCCTGCTGCTTCCGCCCCTTCACTACGAGGGAATAAGACACCATTCCGATATTCTGCCCGCGGACGTATCTGTGCACTCATGGAGAAGGTGTTCTCCTTATCTTTAGCTGTCTGATTTTCGTCAGCCTTCATCCATACCGAACCCAATAATAGTAATCCGGACAATACAATCATGTGTGTTTTCATATTGATTATACTTTAAGTTTTTATAAGTTCAATATTATACTAATATACTTTTATTCCATATTATAGACATGTACACTGTTACCCTGTGCCGAAGGTAGGTAGTTCACGCCGAACCAACAAACTTGCAGCAGGATAAATGCAAATACCAATAATCCGAGAGCCGCCTTATATCGCGTGTGCCGATGAAGCCGGAAATGAATGTATAATAAATTTCCCAGCCACGTAGCAGCAGCCCATGTTTCTTTCGGATCCCAGCCCCAGTAATGTCCCCAAGCCTCTTTGGCCCAGAGCGCCCCGAAAAGCATTCCGATAGTAAGAAAAGCGGTTCCTACATATACCAGGTTATCGCATAGGCTCATCACATTCGGATCAATTGCAGTCTTCCTTGAACGAACCAATAAATAAATGGCAACGACAGCCGCAGCCCCCAGCATTGCATACGCAAACATATAGACAATAACGTGCGGAGCAAACCACGGACTTTGCAAAGCAGGCATCAACGTCTTGTTATGTATCTCCGGTTTAAAGATATTGATACAGATAAAGACGAATGACAAAACCGTACTAAACGATAAAATCCATTTATATCGCCAACGTATATAGGTTATGATCCCGACCACCGGCAGAAAGAAAGAGTACCATAAGCGCGTCTCCCCCATTGTACGAAGCGGTGGACGTTCGAGCGACAACCACATTCCGACAATAAATGTCATAAAGATTGCCAGCCCCAGGATTGTCCACAGAAGCACCAGTCCGGATCTATTCGGACGATATGCCATCGCTGCCCCTATCGACCAGCAAGCCACGGCGGGCAAAGCGAAATATATAAAATGACTCCATTCCATAATCACACAGTTTTTGTATCGTTAGCGGCCATTTTCCCCAGTTTGTTCCCGGGGGCTAAAACAAAGAGACAGACAGAACCAAGTAACATCATCAGGATACCGGCGTATACAACCGGAAGCCACGGGTCCCTGACCAGTTCGAAGATACTCGTACGGCTCCATTTTCCTTTAGTCTCGTCATAACTAAGCTGATAGATTTTCCACCCTTCCATACTTAACGGCTTGTTCACTTCGATAAGGGCATCTATCCGTTCTCCGCTTTTGGTGTAAACGGTAACTTCGGAAGCAAAACGTTTGGGCTCGCGTTCCGGCATCACCAGGCTTACAGAATCACTTAAAGGAAGGGAGACATACGGGAACATGAAACTACCACAACTGACCCACCCGCTTTTCTCCGTTCCGTCCACCCTATTCCGGGCTTTTACCATTAAAGCAGTAGTAGCACCTTCGGAGTGGAAAGCGACAAAGTTTAAGGTATCGATACTACGTACACAAGCAGCCATCGGTAGCGAATGGGGGACTTCAATCTCCCAATCGAGTAAACTGCCGGAGAAGGGAACATTTTCCACCAATACGTTTTCCGGATTGTTTTCCGGCAAGGCTTTACCTGTCGTATTATCTATCGCTAATAGTTTGGGAGGGTATTCGTCGATCGTAAATGACTTCAATTCGATAGCCAGAGGAAGTTCCACCATTTCGCCGGTTTCGTCGGTAGCTCGCCATTCGGGACCATCGGGGGAGGCCGTCATGCGGAGACGTTGCAGGTCACCGTTACCGAGGATAGCAGCCAACAGTGTGATGAAAAGGCCAGCATGATTCAATATAAAGGGTGTATCTTTCCAACGGAAACGGCTGATCTTACGGATCGTGACCAGTCCCAATACAGACAGAAAATAAAGGAACAGCAACATAAAAGGCCATGATACCGTCATTTGCATGAAACCCAACCCTGACAGTAGTCCTCCGTGAGTAACCGTTGCGGAAGGAGCCATCTGCCGGGTCAGTCCCATGATGATAACCAAAAGCATCCAGGCCGTCAAAGACGTAATACTCGCCGTTAAGCTGTAAAACCATTGCAAGGCAACGGCTTTACGGCTCACGACATAAATCATTATCAAGAAAAACAAATACACTCCACCCATTAAGGCATTGAGGGGATACTGGAAAAGCGTCGCATCCACCTTCCCGGTCGTCAGTTGCAGAACGACACCGGTAATAAACAGGCCGATACTAATAGCCCACCCTTCGGTATATCCCCACGGTTGTTTCCACATAATCAGATCTTATCTGCTAAACGTTTGTTTGCTTTTGCTTCTTTAATCCATTCGGGCACGACAGTGTTCAGGAACTTTTCTTTTGCCTCACGTTCGGCAGGGATATCCAAGCCGATATATTTCTGTGCCAACTCTTTTGTCGAGATGTCCGGCATCGGAACTTCATCCGTATAACCTAATTTAGCCAATACTTTGGAAACTGCCAGACGAGCCTGCATAGTCTTATCCAGGCCATTGCCCAGGATACGCTGTATTTCCTGCGGGGCATGGAAAGAAGCGCCGTGAGAAGCCACTCCGAAGTCCCAACGCCATTGAGCCTGACGGATCAACTGCAATACAGGAGCCATTTGTGCTTCCGTAGCCCCCTTGTCCCAGGCAAACTTCGCTTCGATATGCGCTTTGGTCAGTTCTGCTTCCAGACGGTTACGCATTTCGTTTGCCTTGTTCTGGCGTTCGTAAACGTTATTGCGCAAAGTCTCTTCACTTTCGCGGTGGCAAACCTGACAAGTACGGTCTATCATTGCAAGCGGGCTCATGATATGATGGTCGCTGTATTTTACACCGCCTTCCCTCTTGTACGGCATGTGGCAATCGGCACAGGAAATACCACGCTGTCCGTGGATACCCATCATCGACAGTTCGTAATCAGGATGCTGCGCCTTCAGGATCGGCGCTTTGCTCAGTTTATGCGTATAATCGGCAAAGCCTTCTGCATCGTAATAAGCTTCCATATCTTCCACTGTGAAACCTTTATCCCAGGGGAAAGTCAGATATTTACCATCGCCCTTGAAATAATATTCCACGTGGCACTGTGCACAAACCAACGAGCGCATTTCCTGCTGGGTCGCCTTGGTGATATCGCGTCCCTGGCGCTGGAAAGCTTCGATCAAAGCCGGACGGCTGATCTGCAGGTTCATTGTAGTCGGTTCGTGGCAATCGGCACAACCGATCGGATTCACGATCTCGTCACCCATAGCAGCCCATTTCGCCTTATAGAAATTATCCACACCTACGGCCTGCATCATGCGGGGAACGTCCGGACTCTTACAAGTCCAGCAAGTTGCCGGCTGAGGGCCTTCGTCGGGTGTCATCGGGGAACCGACACGCAGTGTATGACGCATATCGTCGATAGCATGCATGTGTCCGCGGGGAGAAGAATAGTCCTTGGAGAAGGCATATCCGGCCCATAAGATTACCATTTCGGGGCGTGCAGCCAGTACATCGACTGCCTGGTTACCGTTGTATTTACTCTGGAAGGACGTATCCATCGTCTGCGTCCATGTCTCGTATTCGCGTGGATAGTTCGGCTGGAACTTTTCGTTGACCGCCTCGATACCTTCTATCTCCACTTTCTTATTATTCATTACACTGGTAATTTCTGCCCTTCGTTCGTTGATGGAAGCAGCCAGTACACCCAGTACAAAAACGACAGCCATTGTCCCGATAAACAACGCCCATCCTTGCCATGATTTAAGTTTCTTTTCCATATTCGTTGATTTTTTATTATTCGTCTTTATTTAAGCATGTCTTTCAGCCATTGTGGCGTGTTCGATTTGGGATAAGGCACGATGGCCGAGGGAGTCGATGAGAGGCTGTTAAGCCCTCCATGAGGTACTTCCCGGTGACAGTCCCAGCAGGCTTTCCCTTCGCCGGCCATAGCCATTTCGTGATCGATGCGGCCGGTGTTCACAAATTCCGTATTCAATTGCGTGTGGCAACGGATACAATTGTTCATTATCACTTCCGCGCTTTCGTCTATCGCCTTAATCACCTGCGGTTCCCCTCGCATCATGAATACGGTGGCGTGCCGCATGCCGTCCATGCCTTTGAAGAACCATTTCTTGGCGGCATTTTCATGTGGTACATGGCAATCGTTACAGGTGGCGTTCCGGCTATGCGAGCTATGACTCCAGGTGGCATAGTAAGGCCCCATGATATGGCAGTTCACACAGGTAGACGGCTCATCGGACAAGTAACTCCAGGCCCTCGACACATAGAATGTGTAAAAGCCCAAACCACAGATGGCTCCCCCGGCGATAATAGCAAACAGCTTGTGTCGTTTCGTGGGGAGAATCGTGTTTATGATCTCTTTTATCTTCATACAGCCTTAATTATAGTTTAATTCTTCGCAAATATCTTAATTCGGATACAAGTAAAGTGTAATATATATTACATTGCACAAAAATTATTTGTCAAATGAGAAAGTTGATATTCATAGCAGTCTCCGCACTGCTGATTTGCACATCATGTGTAACGAAAAAGAAATACTTAGAGGCTGAAAATGGGCGGCTGGAGGCAATCGGCCGTGGGAATGCTTTGCAGGAACAGCTTGTCGACTGCAAAGATACCGGTGACAAACTGAATGAACGGTTGGCCGCATTGCAACGGGACACGGCGCGGCTGGGTACCAACATCCGCAATTACCAGACGATGCTGAACTCGAACATGACGCAGCAGGACAAACTGAACAGCCTGCTCAGTCAGAAGATGGAGGAGTTGAACGAACGGGAACGGACGATCAATGAATTGCAGGATATGATCAACGCACAGAATGAGAAGGTGCAGCGGTTATTGAGCAGTGTAAAGGATGCGTTACTGGGCTTCAGCAGTGATGAGTTGACCATTACGGAGAAGGATGGCAAAGTATACGTTGCAATGTCGGATAAGTTATTATTCGAATCGGGCAGTGCACGCGTGGACAAGCGCGGCAAGGAAGCGCTGGCAAAGTTGGCGGAAGTCCTCAACAAGCAGTCGGATATAGATGTATATATCGAAGGGCATACGGACAGTAAGCCGATCAATACGGCACAGTTCAAGGATAATTGGGATTTGAGCGTGATACGTGCGACATCGGTAGTCCGTATCCTGACAAAGGATTACGGGGTGAATCCGCTGCAGATACAGCCTAGCGGACGCGGCGAATATATGCCGGTAGCCGACAACGAATCTGCTGAAGGTCGCAGCAAGAACCGTCGCACGGAGATTATTATGGCTCCGAAGCTCGACAAGCTCTATCAGATGTTACAGTAATATAATGTAAGAAGATAGATTACCGGACACAGAATACACAGAGGGGCGCAGACAATATTGATTATTAAATAGTCTGCGCCCCTCTGTGTATTCTAGACTCATAATATTTTTATTCATCGATCGAAAAAAAAGCCCATTCCAAATAAAAAGGAGAGCGTGGATACCAAATATCCGCATCTTGCCCTTTTTCATCTTTGAAAATATGAACGAGATAAGTATATGTTTTCAGGTATTTGTGCCCCTCCTTTAAATACGTTGATTGCATGAACCCCCTGTCTTCAAAATCGCCGGTTGAATACCCCAGATTAGTATCCTCCCTGAAAGAGACTAATTTTTCCATATCATCTTCCATTTCCACCATAGCCTCATAGGTGCAATAATGATAAGACTTATCATATCCTGACTCCTTAACTATATTTTCCGGCAATGTCCCTATCCGAACCTCTAAAGCTTCACATCGAGTAAAACCCTTTACAGCTATACTATCCCGGTCATCCAATGTGAACCGGTTCACTTCCGGCTTCGATAAATAGATTTCTTTTTCACAAGTAAATTTTGTCTTTGAGCAAGATAACAACACGAATACAATCAACAGACTATAAATAAATGATAGATTCTTCATAACTCCTTCTTATTATATTGAATATTAATACCAGCTTTTCTTATTTCGAATCTTTCAGAGAAAGACAATGCCACTCCAAATCGTCAGGGGAATACGGATACCAGACATCCATCTTTTTACCATCCTTTTCCTGTGAAATATAAATCAGACAGGTCCTCATTATAAAAAATCTATCTGTTCCACCACTGAGTCCTGCACTTGAAGTTCCACGTTCTTCCATATCTGAAGACGTATAACCGAGTTTAGTACCTTGACTCACAGAACTGAAGGCAAAATCCAATTCTTCCATTTTCACTTTAGCAGTAACTGTACAGATATAATATACATAAGACTTATCATATCCCGAATCTCTCACAACACTATCAGGCAACATACCTTTATATTCATCCCTGATAGCCCAGTCACTAAAACCTTTCACAACGATACTATCCCATTTTTCCAGCGAATACCGGTTTATTTCCGGTTCCGACATATACAAATACACCTGATCCTTAAATCCGACCTCCATCTTAGTGCACGATGCGAAAGCTAACATCAATAACAGGCAACACACAAACATTTGCTTTTTCATACAATTCTCTCTATTTAAGTATTTTGCATATAAAAACGACAGCCCTTGTTTGTTATTGCCTGAATCGATGTATATAAATTATTGTGTAAACCTCTTTTTATTTCAACAAAATCTTCCTAGCCGGTTGTCCCTCCAATGTCAGGAGATAAGCACCGGCGGAAAAACC
>OGZX01001633.1_pt1 | contig 21373 bp, 18 predicted proteins | sample 1576881 | NCBI WGS metagenome assembly OGZX01 (sample SAMEA3541542, study PRJEB24748) | human gut metagenome | biome: human gut; feature: human-associated habitat; material: faeces | place: China | collected 2012
GAATATTCCTGCTGAGCCTGCAAGCGTTCTTCATAAGTTTTTAATTTGAGAAGGACATTGTCCAGGATCTCATCTTCTGGGATGGAACTTGGCTCCACATTATTACCGGCTTCCGTTTCCTGGCTGTCTCTCGGCTTTCGCATCCACCACCTCAGCACTGGCAGCATCAGCAACGCTCCCAGCGGAAAGATGAACAGTACCGCCACCGATTGCCAGTATGCCCCGAATCCTGCTCCAAAATAAATCATCGCCTGCCCTGCCTCTACAAAATGCCGTATCGGGAAGAGGTAGGAAGCCGCCCTTACCGGTGCATACATCGCCGCTACCGGAAACGTAACCCCCGACAGGGTTGCACCCAGCGAACCCACCATCGACACCACACTGATTACGTACGCCATCTTGGGGAAAGCCGAGAAAATGAGCACTGCCAATGCCTGGGTAGCTATGACAAACAACACCGTCAAGACATTCATCATCGCCAGGCTGCCTTCCAACGGGATGTGCATGGGCCTGAACAACACTCCGTTGGCGGCTATACCTATAACCGAGAAGATGACCGTATAGGGCAGCAGTTTTCCCGCCACTGCCGTCAGTATATTGTCCCCTGCCGTTTCCATCCATTCCCCTGCCGTGCCGAATTTCAGTTCGCTGCCCATCGAGTAGATGGTGACCAGCAGAACGAGTATCTGGAACAGTATGAAGAAAAACGGATGGCTGAGGTACACCGAGTAGTCCATATCCGGGTTGTAGAGCGGATGGGTATTGGCTTCTACGGGCAACAGAAAGGTTTGTATCTGTTCTTCGCCCGCACCCAGCGCCTCGGCTTGCATCATGATGGGCGAGAGGGCTACAGGAGCAAGGGCGCTTTCAAAAGCCGCCATCAGTTCGCTGCCCACGGAGAGCAGTGCGTAGTGGTAGTAGTAGCTCAGTGTAGCGTCCATCCCCGTTACAGAACGTTGTTCAAAGCCGGTCGGAATGGAGAGGTAACCGTAAATTTCCTTCCTCTGTACGGCCCGGCGGGCGGCGGCCTCGTCGGTAAAGTGTTCCGTCACGCTGAAAGTAGGTACGGCAGAGATGCGCCGGGCGATACTGCGCGAGGCGGCGGTATTGTCCTGGTCTACGATGCCGATGGGAATGTTCTCCATCTGTCCGTTGCCGAAGATAGTGGTCCTGAAGAAGCGGCAGCACGAGGCCGGCGCCCAGGTAGAGGCGGCGGGCGGTCATGCGGCGCAGTTCGCGTTTCATCACGGCGCAGAGCGGAGTTTCACGAAGCTGTTTCATCATCCCTGTTTATTCATTGTCAGCAGTACCGACATCCCCGGACGCAACCCTTCTGCCGTTTCTGTGGGGCGTGCGTGTATCTCGAACGTCTGCATGTCGTAACTGCCCGTCTGTTTCGTCGACTTCCAGGTAGCGAAGCTGCCCAGCGGACTGATGTAGTAAATACGGAATTCGATATTCTTCTTGCCGATGGCAGGCACGTCGGCGCGGAAGGTGCCGCCCATCGTGAACTGCGGCATCAGGTCTTCGCGCACGTTGAGCACCACGTGCGCATCTCTCATCACCACCAGATTCATAATCGGTGTTCCCGGCGCCACCAGTTCGCCGCGTCGGGGGAAGATGGTGGCTATTTGTCCGTCTTCGGGTGCCGTGAGGCGTGAGTCTACGAGGAGTGCGGATACTTCGTCCACCCCGCTGCGGGCGGCTTCTACCAAGCTGCGGGCGGCGGCACGGTCTTCACTTTGGGCGCCGTCCACCGCCATCTGATACTGTTCGTAGGCGGCACGTTCCGCCGCTTGGGCGGCGCGGTACATGGCCTCTACCTCGTCCTTGCGTTGAGAGGTGACTACACTGTCTTTGTACAAGGTCATGATACGCCCGTAGGTGGTCTTTGCCAGGGTAAGGTCACTTTGTGCCTTGTTCCATAGCTGCCGGGCGGTGGCAATGATTTGCCGGCGGGTACCGGCATCTATCTTCTTGTTCTGTTCCTGTGCTACTTGTTCCATGGCGTTTGCCTGCCGGTAACGGGCTTCTACCAGGGGGCTGTTGATGACGACAAGCGTGTCGCCAGCTTTCACCCAGTCTCCCTCGCTGACGAGGAACGAGTCTACGCGTCCCGGCAGCTTGCCGCTGATGCGGATTTCTGTTGCTTCTACCTGTCCTTGCAGCACAAGGGGCTGCCGGCGTGTGAGTAGCATTCCTGCTACGGACACGATGACCGTAATTGCCAGGATAATGACGAATGCAATGCTGATGCTTCTGTTTGTTATCTTCATATAGGTTTGGATTTTATTATTTACTGAAATATCTTGCGTAATGTTCCGGTGTACCGCACAGTGCCAGCAGATTCATCAACGCTACATCATATTCATAATATGCTGCCAACCGCGCCACACGCACTGTTGCCAGCATCGTTTCCGCATCCACCACTTCGGTACTGGTTGCCATGCCTTCGGCGAAGGACTTTTTGCGGATGCGTACCAGTTCTTCGCTTAACTCGATGGTTGTATTCAGGGCGCGCACATTGTCCTGTGCCTTTTGCAGTTGGGTGTATAGCTTGTCTATGCCCACGCTCAAGTCTTCTTTTGCCTTTTCCTTTCCCAGGGCAAGAGTTTGCCGGGCAATTTTAGACTGGCGGATGCGCTTTTCCCGTGCCAGTCCGTCGAACAGGTTCCAGGTGAATCCCACGCCTATCATGGTGCGGGGTACAAGGTTGCTTTGGATACCGTGTGCATAGAGCGTCTGCTTGCCGAAGAGGGCGATGTCCGGCAGATATCCGCTTTGGTCGATGCGGAGTTGCTGGCGGGCGATGTTCTGTTGCAGGGACAGTTGGTTTATCGTGTAGTTCTCTGCCTGCATGGTTTGGATGAATTCCTCTTTGGCAGGCAGTTGGTCGTTGATGAAGAGTGATGAAGTGGGGCGGATGCTGCATGTATCTTCTATATTGAGCAGGGTGCGCAGGGCGCTTTGCACTACGCTGACGTCCTTCCGGGCTGCTTCAAGTGCCCGTTCCGCTTCGTCCATATTTACCTGGGCAAAGAGGCGGCCGGCTTTGTCTGTCATCCCCGCAGCTTCCAGCTTCAGGGCGTTTTCGTAATGCAGTTTCAGATTGTTGTAGGTATCCTGCCTTACTTGGAGCACTTCCTGTGCCAGCCGTAGCCCGAAGTAGCTTTCGGCAAGCAAGGTGCGCTGTGTGGCATCTGTCTGCTGGCGGTTCTCGCGGGCGAGGTCTATCATTGTGTTGCCTATCCGGGATGCACGGATGCGCTTGCCGCCGGAGAATACCACCCACTCGGCAGTCAGTCCTACGGTGGTCAGGTTTCGGGGCGCGAGCGGGAAGGCAAGGGGATGCGCGCCTATCTGGTCCAGTATGCCACTGATAAACTGGTCGTCGGGAATCATCTCATGCACAAAGTCCTTGGCGGGATTGGTGAATTGGGAGAGGGGCTGCTTTACCTCTATCTTCTCGGAGAGGTGCACGTACGTCCCCGCACCTTGCAGTGAGGGGTACCAAAGTGCATTCAGCTTGTCACGTTCCGCACGTGCTGTTTCTATGCCTTTGTCGGCTATCTTCAGGCTGCGGTTACCGCTATGCAGTTTTTGCAGGGCTTCGTCGAAGCTGAGGGAGAGGGGAGAAGACGGCGCAGATTCTGTTTGTGCCATTGTCCTGCTGGTACTGAGCGTTGCCACGAAAGCAACGGCCAGAAGCAAACTCCGGCATAAAAGATTATTCATAAGTTCGTTCGGTTTAGGGGTTATTGCTCCTTGTAACAAGGGAAAGGAAGAATTGTTCGGCATCCTACAGACAGAAACCGCGCTGTAAAACGGAGCTTATCCGTATTACAGGGGCGATACTTTATTTAATTACTTTTCCTCGGCTTTAGTCGTTTTACTCTACTACCAACCATCGCTCTATGCCATGCGTCTCCTTCGAGAAATTAATTCCGGCTTTGAATAGCTGTCCATACCCGTAGCTTCAGGCCATACGGATATACCACCCGTGAAGAACACTTGGCTTCCCGACACCGGTTCATGACAGACTGGAACTCCGACAAGTTCTTTGCCGAAGCCGCTGCCATACATCCCGATGTAGAAACATACATACGCCGTGTCATGGAAGAAAAGAAGCACCCGGAACATACATACAAGTCGTGTCGGGGGATATTGAACTTTGGAAAAGAATATTATCAATAACTTATTAAAGAACCGAATTTTATGGAAATGAATCAGGAAACCCTTGAAAGGATGCGGCAGATGCGTCGGTACGGGAAAAAGTTATCTGGCGCCTTGGGTTATGAAACCTGTCAGAAGGGGCTGAAAGTCCTGTATACCAGCACTAATCGCCTGATGGGACAACTGAAAGATACCGGTAAGGGACTGGTATAATGTCATCGGGGATAAGACTATGACCGATGCCATTATGGACAGAGTGGTTCATCAAGCCATCAGAATAGAACTCTTTGGAGAGTCTCTCAGAAAAGGACGAATTTAAATATAGTTTATTATCTTTGTGAATAAACATTAAGTTAAACATCGCATACTCTTATTGTCTAATGAAGACAAATCAAAGGCTCTTGTTATCGAATTAGGAAAACTTTTTTAGAGGGGTCAATTTAGATTGGAAGCTGAGGGCTAATTTGGTTGGAATATCCACGAGGGCGAAAATAGCATTTAGTTTTATGTTCATAATTATATATAGTTATAATTTACGCCTAAAATCACACCCAGAAAATGAGATATGCAAGGCTTTTGAAAAATATTTTGTTTAATAGCTGATTTGTAATAACTTGGTAATTAACAGAATATTGGCATTTTATGATATTCTATGAAAATGTAGGTGATATAGCCTGTCTCTTCGCATTCTTTCATTTCCCCCCCCCCCCTTGTAAGTCGTTGGCTTGCAGGATTTTTTCTTGTTGTAAGTTTACTTCTTCCTTTATCCTGTGTTCACACTCTCTCCCCTGTTATTTATCGGATTGGAGAATATAGAATAGTCTTAAATCGCCATATATTTCTTTATGACTATCCTATATTTCTCCATTAATCACCCATATGCCGCATCTTTATTTCACTCATTTGCCGTTAAGATAAGTTTTCATAATTTTGTTCCCAGTATGAAAAATATCAGAGTAAAAAAGGTCGAGACAAAACGTGAAATGAACGATTTTGTGAGGTTTGCAGCTCAGCTGTATGCCGGCTGCCAATACTACGTTCCTGATCTGAATATGGATATTATCGATTCGCTTAACCCCAAAAAGAACGTAGGATCGGAATGTTCCGAAATACAGCCGTTTATAGCATATAATGCTGCAGGAAAAACAGTTGGTCGAATAGCCGGTATTATCAACCACCGCGCTAACGAAAAATGGAAAACCAAAAATGTTCGATTTGGCTTTATCGAATTTATTGATGATCTGGAAGTATCGGCGGCTTTACTGGAAGCTGTGGAACAATGGGGCAAGGAACGGGGCATGGATTGCATACAGGGACCGATGGGCATTTTTGACTTTGATAAGGAAGGGATGCTTGTAGAGGACTTTGACAAGTTGGGGTCCATGATAACCATATACAATTATCCCTACTATCCCCGCCACATGGAAAAACTGGGATACGAGAAAGAGGTGGACTGGGTGCAGGTAGCCATTGAAGTTCCCCGGGAAATTCCACCGAAGTATGCACGCGTGGCAAAGTATGCAGGAGAAATGTTCGGACTGCACGTCAGGAAACTGACCAATACCGATATTTCGAAGCGGGGCTATGGCAAGAAGATATTCCACCTGCTGAATGTGGCTTATGCACCACTCTTCGGCTATACGGAACTTTCGGACAAACAGATCGATCTGTACATCAAACGCTACTTGCCGCTGATAGACAAGCAACTGTTGCCCGTCATAGAAAATGAAAACGGAGAGTTGATAGGAGCGGCGGTGACGATGGGCAGCCTTTCCCATGCCCTGCGAAAGACCAAAGGGAAACTTCTTCCCTTCGGATGGTATCATCTGCTCCGCGCCTTGAAGTGGAAGAGGGAAGATACCGCCGAACTGCTTCTGATAGCTGTGCGTCCCGATTTTCAGGGGCTGGGAGTGAACGCACTGTTTTTTGCAGACCTTATTCCTATTTATAATAAGTACCACTTTACACGGGCGGAGACGGGTCCGCAACTGGAAGACAATATGAGGGAGCTGACACAATGGAAACCTCTGAATCCCACTTACACTAAAAGAAGACGATGTTATAAGAAAAATCTCATATAAAAAAAACGTTGTATATATGGAAAGAAAAGTAGTGATTACGGGCATGGGTATATGGTCATGCCTTGGGAAGACACTCGAAGAAGTGCGCAATTCGTTGTATAGCGGAAAGAGCGGTATCATTTTCAGCCAGGAACGCAAGGATGCCGGATTTCGTTCTGCCTTGTGTGCCGATATAGAGCAACCTGACCTCAAACCGTTTATTCCGCGTAACTTGCGACAATTTATGCCCGAAGAGGCTCAATATGCCTACATGGCTACCCGTGCTGCCCTTGAAAATGCCAAACTGGAACAGGACTACATCAATGAACATGAAGTCGGCATCATCTATGGAAACGACTCCGTGGCGGAAGCTACCATGCATGCGCTGGACAAGTTCCGCGAGTTTAAGGATACGTCCGCTTGCGGCAGCGGCTCTATCTTTCAGTCGATGAACTCTACTGTAACGATGAACCTCGCCTGTTTGTTCAAACTGCGCGGCATTAATCTGACGGCATCCGCCGCTTGTGCCTCGGGTTCACAGTCCATCGGACTGGCATACCTTCTTATTCGCGACGGATTGCAGGACTGCGTGGTCTGTGGCGGTGCCCAGGAAGCCAATTTATACGGGGTGGCTTCGTTCGACGGCATCCAGTCGTTCTCCATACGCGAAGACGATCCCACGAAGGCAAGCCGCCCGTTCGACCGCGACCGTGACGGACTGGTGCCCGGCGGCGGTGCGGCAACTGTGATTGTGGAGAGTTACGAACACGCAGTGAAACGAGGCGCTCCCATACTTGCCGAAATCGTGAGTTGGGGATTCTCGGGCAATGGTGACCACATCTCCACTCCCAATGTGGCAGGCCCTGCCCGTTCCCTGGAACTGTGCCTGAAGAATGGCGGCATAGACCCGCGCCGGATAGGCTACATCAATGCCCATGCCACCTCGACCCGTATCGGCGATGCCAGGGAAGCACAGGCGATAGCACAGATATTCGGCGATTACAAACCACCCGTGACATCTACAAAGAGCCAGACCGGACACGAAATGTGGATGGCAGGAGCCAGCGAACTGATTTATTCGATGTTGATGATGAAGAACGACTTCATCGCAGGAAACATCAACTTTGAGAACCCCGATGAGGAAACAGCCTGTCTGAATATAGTGCCGGAAACGCGAGAAGCGCATTTTGATCTGTTCCTCTCCAACTCATTCGGATTCGGCGGAACGAACTCAACGCTTATTGTGAAGAATATATAGTAGAATCAGAAACAAAACAAAAACTAAAAAAGAATGATTATGACACGTGAAAAGATTGTAGAAAAGGTAAACGCCGTATTGGCAGAAGAATTTGAAGTAGAACTGGACGTTTTCACCCCCGATGCAGATATAAAAGAAACACTATCGCTGGACAGCCTCAGTCTTGTAGACCTCGTGGCTATCATCCAATACACCTATAAGGTAAAGGTACCTGCGTCGGATTTACCCAAAATCAAGACATTCAATAATCTCTATGACTACATAGAGGCACACCTTCCCGCAGAATGAAGAATGTAGGGATAGAGCGCCTCATTCCGCAACGCGACCCCATCAGGATGGTCGACAGGCTGATAGAGGTAAAGGGCGATGTGGCTGTGACCGGCCTCACCGTCCATGCCGACAACTACTTCATCGATGAAGACGGACTGCTGGCTGAGTCCGGGCTTATAGAGCATATAGCCCAGTCGGCCTCTGCCTTCGCCGGATACAGGGCGATAAGTGCAGGCGCCGCACAGCCCCCCGTGGGATACATCGGTGAAGTGAAGAAGTTCCGTTGCCACCGCCGCCCGCAGCCGGGCGATGAGTTGCGCACCACTATCACGATGGGAGCCGAAATGGCGGGAATAACGATTATAACCGGTGAAACCCGCGTCGCGGACGAAGTAGTGGCTGATACACAAATGAAGATTTTCATCCGGCCCGATGACTGAATAAACTACCCGACTATGCTGTTCGAAAACAAATATTATAAAATACTGGATGCGAATGTCGATGGACTGGATGCAGTCTATCGCATCGCCCTCTTGCCCGATTGCGATGTCTATCGCGGTCACTTTCCCGGCAATCCGGTGAGTCCGGGTGTCTGCAACATCGAAACCATCAAGGAATGTGCCATGCTGCTGACCGGCAAGAAATTGCAGATCAGTACTATCAAGCAATGCCGGCTGACTGCCGTAGCTTCACCTGCCCTTTGTCCCGAAGTGGATGTAACCCTCAGCCTTTTGCCTACCGACAAAGGGTTTGCCGTTACAGCCAGTATAGCGGACGCCGAAAGGACGTACATGGAATATAAAGGAGAAATGATTGTATGACAGAGTTCTGTATTAAGATTTACCGCTACTTCCGCAACCACCGCGCCGTCTTCTGGCTGTCGATGATTGCCCTGTATGCCTTTTTCGGATATTTTGCCTCGCAGATATACCTGGAAGAAGACATAAACAAGCTGATGCCTTCTTCGAAGAACGAAGACGGGACTACCAAGCTGGCTTTTGCCAACCTGCGCATCAAGGACAAGACCTTCCTGCTCTTCGAGGGCAAGGACGGGGCTTCTGTGGAGCATATTGCCGGGACGTGCGACGCTTTCATCGATTCGCTGGAAAGGCGGAATGCAGCCGTGGACCCGACGCGGCAGATGGTTGGGGATGTGTTCTATAAACTGCCCGATGACCTGATGCTGGATGCGGTGGATTATCTGAGCGCCCATCTTCCGGCTTATATCGACACTGCCGTCTATAGCCGTCTGGACACGATGCTCACTTATCAGCACATGAGCCGGCAGATGCGTGCCAATCATGATGATCTGCTGAGTCCGGTAGGAAGTATGTTCCCCGAACTGATACAGATGGACCCTGTAGGATTGCGCAGCCTGCTGATGGAGCAGTTGAAGCCGCTGACGGATAGTGGGAAAGGCAGTTATAAGATTATCGACGGGCACATCTTTGTCCGCGACTCCACGGTGTGCGTGGCATTTATCACTCCCATGTATTCGGCTACCAATACAGGACAGGGCTCGGCGCTGTTCAGGGTGCTGAATGAGCAGATAGAGCAGTTCGCGGCTTCTGCTCCCGACGTGAAAATCTGCTATCACGGCACTCCTGCCAGCGGATTCTATAATTCGTCGCAGATAAAGTCCGACTTGAAGGGGACTATTACCGGTTCGTTGATACTGGTTCTGCTCTTTATCTTCATCTGCTTCCGCAATTACGACACGATACCGCTGTTGCTGCTGCCGGTAGTGTTCGGCACGCTTTTCGGACTTGCCGCCATGTACTTCATCAAGGGGCAGTTCTCGCTGCTGGCACTGGGCATCGGAGCGGTGGTGCTGGGGGTGGCATTCAGTTATGTGCTTCACGTCATTACGCACTATAAGTATGTCAGCGACCCGGAACAAGTGTTGCGCGACCAGGTCAAGCCGGTCTGCCTGGGATGCCTCACCACTATCGGTTCTTTCATGGGGCTTATCTTCATCCGGACGGAACTGTTGCAGGACTTCGGACTGTTTGCCGCTTTTGCCATTGTGGGCACTACGGCTTTCAGCCTCATTTATCTGCCGCAATTCCTGAACCCCGGAAAGAATAAGGTGAACCATCGCGCATTTGCTATCGTAGACCGTATCAATAGCTATCCGTTCGACCGCAAGAAACCGTTGCTGTTCGTGATATTTGCCGCCGTAGTGGTGTGCATCGCGTTCTACATTGCCGGCGGTACCCGGTTTGATGCCGATATGCACAATCTGGGCTATAAGGCTGAGAACGTTTCGTACTCGGAAGACTTGCTTCGTGCCAAGACCCATACGGGCGACAAGCAGAAGTATTTTGCCAGTTCGGGGGCAACGATGGAAGAGGCGATTGAGAACTTCGACGAGATGGAACACAAGCTGGACTCGTTGCAGCAAGCCGGACTGGTGAAGAGCTATACGCATACCAATCAGATATTCGTGTCGCTGAAGGAACAGCAGCAACGTATCGATGCCTGGAAATACTTCTGGACGGAAGAACGCCTGCAACTGGTACGCAGCCTTATCGCCAAGACGGCGCCGCAAGCCAATCTCCGCCCGGATGCGTTCGATACCTTCTTTGATTATGCCACCGCCGATTATAAACCCGATGCGCTTTATGAAGCAGGCATCATCCCGAAAGGTTATCAATCGACGCTGATGGAACAGTCTTATAACGGAGATTATCTGTGCTTTACTTCCGTGCGGTGTGCTAACGACTCCGTGCGCAGCAAGGACAGCGACTATCACCGCATCTGCGATGCCGTGGTTTCTACGCCTGACCTGCTTGTGCTCGACACTTATTATTATACCACCGATACACTAATTCAGCTGAATGAGGACTTCAATGTGCTGCAATGGATTTCGATGCTGTTTGTGCTTATTGTATTGTTCATCAGTTTCCATTTCAACATCAAGAATACGCTGCTGGGCTTCATGCCTATCCTGCTGAGTTGGCTGATAGTGCTGGGGTCGATGGTCATATTCGATGTGCGGTTCAACCTTATCAATATCATCATCTCCACCTTTATTTTCGGTATAGGTGTGGATTACAGCATCTTCGTGATGAGCGGACTTATTGACGGCAGGAAGAACCAGCGCTTGCTGGGTTACCACAAGACCGCCATATTCTTCAGTGCGGTGATCCTGATTGTTACCGTAAGCTCCATGCTGTTTGCCGAGCATCCCGCCATCAAGTCAGTGGGATTCTCCACGCTTGTGGGTATGATTGCTGCGGTGGTGATAGCTTATGTGGTGCAGCCTGCCATTTTCAGAATGATTAATAAGGATAAAGAATGAAATACGAAGTAGTCATCATAGGTAGCGGACTCGGCGGACTGGAATGTGCCCATATCCTTTCCCGTGCTGGCATGAGCGTCCTTCTCCTGGAGAGGGGAGCGCAAACCGGCGGGTGCATCCAGAGCTATAAGCGCCGCGGACTGGCTTTCGATACGGGGCTCCACTATGTGGGCGGACTGGATGAAGGACAATCCCTGCACGCCGCTTTCGACCACCTGGGACTGCTTCGCCTTCCGTGGCAACGGCTCGATGCCGACTTCGACCGGGTGACTATCGGTAACCGTACCTTTGCCTTCACGCAGGGGTATGACGGATTTGTGAATACGCTTGCCGCCGATTTCCCTGCCGAACGCCAGGCACTGACCCGCTATGCCGGACTGCTGAAGCGAGTGGGGCAGCAGCCATACCCGGATGCACCGGATTCTCCTTCTGCAGGGCGGGTTCCTTCCGCTGCACTCATTGGGACCAGCGCCTACGGCTATCTGACGAAGACGTTTCGCGATCCTTTGCTGATTAACGTGCTCAGTGGCACTTCGTTGAAGATGGAGTTGCGGCAAGAGTCGCTTCCGCTGTCTACATTCGCCCACGGCAATAGCAGTTTCATTGAAAGTAGCTGGCGATTGAAAGGCGACGGTTCGCTGATTGTAAATTCATTGACGGATGATATACGCAGTCATGGCGGTGAGATTATCTGCAATGCCGAGGTGCAGGAGTTGGTAGAGAAGGACGGAAGACTGGCGTATGCGGTCTGCTCCAACGGCGAAAGTTATGAAGGCGACACCTTTATCAGCGATGTTCATCCTGCCGTCACCTGCGGACTGGTGAAGCAGAGCGACCGGATGAAGAAAATTTATCGCCACCGCATAGAGCGTATGGAGAACACTTTCGGCATGTTCACCGTATCACTTTGCATCAAACCGGACACTCTCAAATACTTCAACTGGAATCAATATGTCTATAAGGAGCCCAATGTATGGACTTTCTATCAGGCAGACCGTCCCGTAGGGGGAGTATTGATAAGTTGCCGCGTGCCCGAAGGGGGCGGTGAGTATGTACAGCAGATTGATTTGCTTACTCCGATGCCCTGGAGCAAGTGGGAAGCCTGGAACAATACCGCTGTCGGGCGCCGTGGCGATGAGTACAAAGCCATGAAGGAGCGCATTGCCGATGAGTGCATCGCGTTGGCGGAACGGTTTATCCCCGGTCTTGGCGGAATGGTTACCGGACGCTATGCCAGCACTCCGCTCACCTATCGCGATTACACTTGCACACCCCAGGGCTCTGCCTACGGGCTGCGCAAGGACTTCAGGAATCCGGTGATGACGCTGCTCTCACCGCGTACCCCCATTCCCAACCTGCTGCTCACAGGGCAGAACCTTATGCTGCACGGGCTGCATGGGGTGACTATGACAACGCTTTTCACCTGCGCAGAAATACTGGGCAAGGAGCACATATGGAATATAGTAAAGAATTAAAAAAGAAATAAGACAATGAAGTATGCATTAGTAACCGGAGGCAGCCGCGGCATAGGCCGTGCTGTCTGTGTGAAACTTGCCCGGATGGGCTACCATATCATTATAAACTATGCAAGCAATGCCACAGAGGCGGAGAAAACCCTCGAACTGGTAAGGCAAGCCGGTCAGGATGGCGAGATGCTGAAGTTTGATGTGAGCAACCGCGTGCAGACTCACGAAGCTATCGAAAACTGGGAGAAGGCTCACCCGGAAGAATACATCGAAGTGCTGGTGAACAATGCCGGCATCCGTAGCGACAACGTGATGGCATTCATGCCCCAGGAGGACTGGAGCCGCGTGCTCGACATCACCCTCGGCGGCTTCTATAATGTGACGCAACCACTGCTGCAACCGATGCTTGCACATAAGTTCGGCCGCATCATCAATATGGCAAGCGTCAGCGGCTTGAAGGGAATGCCGGGACAGACCAACTATTCCACGGCAAAGGGCGGCGTGATAGCCGCCACGAAGGCGCTGGCACAGGAAGTGGCACGCAAGAACGTGACCGTCAATGCCGTTGCCCCCGGCTTTATCCGTACGGATATGGTGGACGGACTCGATGAGGACGCCCTGAAAAAGACCATCCCCGCCGGCCGCTTCGGTACTCCCGAAGAAGTGGCGGAAGCGGTGGGCTTCCTGGCTTCGCCCGGTGCCGGCTACATCACCGGCAGTGTGATTTCAATCAATGGAGGACTTTATACTTAACTGCACATGAAACAACTATTTATTCTGTTCGCCGCTGCACTTCTCTCGTGTGTCCCTCTGTTTGCCCAGGATGCGGAGATGCAGAAAGCAGTGGACCGGTACAAAAATATGAATACGCTGACTGCCACCGTCGTTCGGACCAGGCACAATGCCGCCATCACCCAGGACGCCACCAGCCGCGGGAACTTCTATTTCAAGAAACCTGCCCGTATGTGCATGACGTTCGACGAAGGCACTGAAATGTTGCTGATGGATGACAACACCTTCACCATGGTGACCGATGGCAAGAAGAATGTTGTCAAGGGCAAAGGAAACAATCAGTTTGAGTCTCTCCTGGCTGTCTTCAAGAACATCACTGCGGGCGAGGATGCCGCCGTCGACCTCTCCGATATGGCAGACGTGGAAATGACGAAGCATGACAACATTTGTACACTGACCGTCATCCCGATTGTCTCGGACGAGAAAGCAAAGCGGAAGATGATGTTCACTTCATTTGTATTGACCATCGATCTCAAAAGCTCCGAGCTCCGTAGCTTGCGCATGAACGAGAAAGGGAAGAACTATACCCGGTACGACTTTTCCAACTATGTGTTCAACGGCGCGGTGAGCGACAGCGTCTTTAACCTTCCCGCCCTATGACGGAGATTAGAGACCTGGAAGATATCTGCCGCATACAGGTAAAGTTCAGCGAGATAGATTCGATGCAAAGAGTGTGGCATGGCTCGTACATCACTTATTTCGAGGATGGCCGTGAGTCATTCGGGCGTCACTATCCGGGCATAGGCTATGCCGATATGCAGCGCTGCGGTATCTACGCTCCCATCTACGATCTTCGTGTGAAGTACCATGCACCGCTCCTCATCAACGATGTGGCAATTGTACACACCCGCTACATCTATAAACTCGGTGCACGGCTTGACTATAGCTATGAAGTCTATCGCGAGAGCGACAACCGCCTGTGTGCCGCAGGCAGCACCACCCAACTGTTCATCGACCCTCAGGGGGAGCTGATGCTGGATAGCCCCGATTATTATAAAGCGTGGCAGGCCAAGTTCCTGCATCCCCCTAAAATGAAAGGATAATAAACTATGATAAGGAAGAAGATTGTTTTTTTGCTGGTGTCCCTGCTTATCGCATGGACCGCCAATGGACAAAATATAACGATAAAGGGACTTGTGACCGATTCGATTACAGGCGAAGGCCTGCCGTATGCTTCCCTTATAGTAAAAGGGACGAGCATCGGCACGGCCACCGACGGAGATGGAAACTTCTCTTTTTTCGCTCCCGCCTCGGGCGGGCTGCTGCAAGTCTCCTACCTGGGATATGACGTCAAAGAAGTGAGGATAACTCCGGGAAAGACGAATGTCCTGAAGATAGAACTGGCTCCGAGTGGAATCACCTTGGGCGAAGTCACCGTCAAGCCGGGGAGGGAGAGATACAGCAAGAGAGGGAATCCCGCCGTTGAGTTTGCAAGGCAAGTCATTGCCCGGCGAGGGAGTAACGACCCGCGCAACCACGATTATTTCCATTATGACCAGTATGGGAAGATGATCTTCGCCATGAACGAATACCAGCCCAAACCCCGGAAGAACGGCAAGTCCGGCAAGTTCGACTTCCTGGTTGAGTTTGTCGACACGCTTGATGCCGGAACAACCATTCTCCCGGTTTCGGAGCGGGAGAAAGTGGAAACGGTGTACTACCGCAAGAACCCGAAATCGGAAAAGCGCCTTGTAAGGGGAAGCCAGTCTTCCGGTGTGGACGAAATTTTCTCGCGCGACGGCATCCAGCAGTTCCTGAACGAAGTCTTCCGCGAAGTAGATATCTTCCAGAACGATATCCCGCTCTTTCTGCAACGCTTCGTAAGTCCGCTTTCCACGATGGGCCCCAACTATTATAAGTATTATCTGCTGGACACGCTGAACGTGAACAGGCAGCCCTGCGTTGACCTGGGCTTCGCCCCCTTTAACTCGGAGACATTCGGCTTTACCGGACATCTGTACGTGACGCTCGACTCCACCTACTTCGTTCAGAAGGTAATCCTCAACGTCCCCCGCGACATCAACCTGAACTTTGTTTCCCGGATGACCGTCGAACAGAACTTCGAGCGCCTGCCGGACAGTACCCGCATCATTACGAAAGACGACATCGAGGTGAACTTCAAGCTCAGCGAGAAGTCTAAGGGAATGTATGCCCGGCGTTTGAACATTTATAGCAACCACTCATTTGACGAGCCGGATGACGAACAGGCACGCATCTTCAGAGAAAGTGCCCCTGTCATTACAGAGAAATACGCTTACCGGCAGCCGAATGACTTCTGGGTAAACAGCCGTCCCGAAGAGGCTGTCAGGAGGAACCCGAATTCGGTGGGCGATCTGATGTCGAGACTGCGCTCCGTACCGGTCTTTTATATAACGGAGAAAGTGGTGTCGACCCTTGTCTCGGGCTATATCCCCACGAGTCAAGACCCGGAGAAAAGTAAGTTCGAGTTCGGGCCGATGAATACCACCATCAGCGGCAACAATATCGAAGGTGTCCGGCTCCGTGCGGGAGGCACCACGACGCCCGCCTTCAACAAGCGCCTGTTCTTCGACGGATACATGGCGTACGGCACGAAAGACGAAGTGCTGAAGTACGATGGCCTGGTGGAATACTCCTTCAACGATCGCAAGGAATACCGCAAAGAGTTTCCCGTACACTCCATCCGCTTGGAGTATATGTACGACATCAACCAGCTGGGACAGCAATATATGTACACCAACAAAGATAACTTCATGCTATCCATCCGGCGCATGAAGGACACGCGTGCCACCTACCTGCGGCGGGGCAAGCTGACGTACTATCGTGAGCATTACAACGGCGTGGGCTATGGCGCCGTTCTCCGGGCGTTCCGCGAATATTCCACCGAGTATTCCGAGTTCCGCCGCATCAATCCCGATGCCACCGTCACCCCCCTCGACCACTATAACATGACGGAACTCGAATTCAAGTTCCGCTACGGCCACAACGAGAAGTTCTATCAGACGCGCAACGAACGTATTCCCATCACGTACGACGCCCTGATTTTCAACTTCAGCCATACCATGGCGGCAAAGGACTTCCTGGGTTCGTCGTACAATTATCAGCGCACCGACATCGGGATTCAGAAACGATTCTGGTTCTCCGCCTTCGGTTATCTCGACCTCATCACCAAGGCTGGAAAGGTGTGGACCGAGGTGCCTTATCCCTTGCTGATTCTGCCCAACGCCAACCTGACCTATACCATCCAGCCCGAGGCATATACCAATATGAACGCGATGGAGTTTATCAACGATGAATACGCATCCTGGGATTTGACCTATTATCTGAACGGCAACCTGCTGAACCGCCTGCCCTATATCAAGAAACTGAAGTGGAGGGAAGTCTTCTGCTTCCGCGGACTGTGGGGACACCTGACGGACAAGAACAATCCTGCCAAGGGGGGAGACGGGCTATATGCCTTTCCTGCCGGTTCCTTCACGATGGGCAAAACGCCTTATATGGAAGCCAGTGTCGGCATCGAGAACATCTTCAAGTTTCTCCGCATTGATTACGCCTGGCGCCTGAACTACCGTAACAATCCGGGCATCCAGACGGGTGGCATTCGTTGCACCATGCGGCTCTCGTTCTAAGTGTCCGTATAAAAGCTGTTTTATAGTTGTATCTTATCTTGAAATGATATTATTATGTTGAACGGAAATAAACATTATCTTTGCAGATATGTTATGACGAGAAAATATATAATCATGAAGACAAAGTACCTGCTTCCGCTCCTTGCTGTTTTAGTATTATTCTTCGGTTGCGAAGATTCTAAAGACTCTTTATCGCTCAAAGTTCCCCAATCGGCTGATGATGTCAGCAGTGACGGAGGGACATTGCAGGTAGATATCACCTGCGATGGTCCTTGGACTGCTTTCAGCAGTGCAGAGTCATGGTGCCTTGTAGATGCACAGGTAGGAAGCGGGACTGACGTGCTTACCATACAAGTGTTGCCCAATTATAAACAGGAGACAAGGACAGCCGTCGTAACCGTCAGTTCAAAGAAGGCAAAGAAAGAAATCAAGATAAGCCAGAAGGCATCCGACACTTCTATTGATCCGGCTACCTATCATTATGACTTGCCCGTCATCTTCCATGTCATGTACAAAGACAAGACCGCCCCCGACCAATATGTTTCTCAGAATCGTCTGTCCGATATACTCAGTGTGGTCAATAAGTATTATAAGGACAAGACTGAAAGTGTAGATATGAACCTGACTTTCACACTTGCAACTGCCAATCCGTATGGAGAAACCCTGGATAGTCCGGGCGTGGAATACATTCAATGGCCGGACAGTTACCCCATCGATTGCGACGACTTTATGACTGACAATACATCAGAAGGCGGGAAGGGGTATGTGAAGTATTTGTGGGATCCCAATCGCTACATCAACGTTATGGTCTATAACTTTACAGAAGACCCGAACAGTGGGAGTGTAACCCTGGGCATCTCTCATCTGCCATTTACTACGACAGGCAGCAACAGTCTGCCGGGACTCAATGATGTAAGTCAGTCTTATCTGACATTGCAGAATCTGGAATATCCGTATTGCGTCTCCATCAATAGCAGCTTTATTGACCAGCAATCTAACTCCCAATATTACAATCCTGCCGATATAACCGTCACTTTGGCGCACGAGTTAGGACATTACTTGGGACTGCATCATGTGTTCTCGGAAGCGGGCGGCTCCGTAATGGACGGATGCAAAGATACCGACTATTGCGAAGATACCCCCAGTTATAATAAAGTAGCCTATGATATGACATACCAGTGGGCAATGGACGGAAATGTACCGGATGATAACCTCTTCAAATTCCTCGTGAAGCGTGAAAATTGCGAAGGCGCTGAATTCATCTCCCGCAACATTATGGACTATTCCATTAGTAAATCCGATCAGTTCACGCAAGACCAGCTCGGTCGTGTCCGCCACGTACTGATGTACAGTCCGCTTATACCGGGGCCAAAGGTAGAGCAGGCAGGTACCCGCGTAGTATATGAAGGTCCGCTCGATTTGCCTATCCGCGTCGTAAGATAGGGCAGCCGCCTACACGTGCGGCAGCTTCACCATGAACGTCGTCCCCTCATTCTGCTGCGACAGCACCGTGATTTCGCCCCGGTGCAGGTGGATGATTTTCTGCGTCAGCGCCATGCCTATCCCGTGTCCGGGGGCGATGTCCTTGTTCTCGCCCCGGTAGAAGAGGGTGAACAGCCGCTCCTTGTCCCGTTCCGATATGCCGATGCCGTTGTCCGAGAAGCGGACGATCGCCCATTCTTCCCAAAAGGAAATCTGGATGAACGAGGTCTTGTTGGCGGAGTACTTGCAGTTGTTTTCTATCAGGTTGACGAAGGCGGTGGTCAGCAGATAGATGTTCCCGGCTACGGTCAGCACGTTGTCGCTCTCGGCTTCCTCGCTGAAGATAAGCTCCACGTGATAGTCGGGATGCGCCTTTAGAATCAGTTCCCGTGCGTCGAGCAGCAACTCGTCGAGGCGGGTTTCCTCTATCTTTATCTGTTCCGGCTGATAGTCGGCTTTGGCAAGGTTCAGCAGGCCGTCTATCAGGCGGATGATGCGGTGTGCGTCGTGCAGGGCATTGCCGATAGCGGTCTGGTACTGCGCCGGCGTGCGCTCTTTGAGCAGGGCGAGGTCCAGTTCGGCGGTCAGTGCGGCGAGGGGCGTGCGCAGTTCGTGGGACACGTTGCTGACGAACATCTTCTGTGAGTTGAACGACGTCTCCAGCCTTTCCAGCAAGTCGTTGAAGGCGATGCTCAGTTCCCCCAGTTCGTCCTGACTGTTCTTTACGGGCAGGCGCTTTGCCATTTGTGAGGCGGTGATGCTTTCCGCTTCCTTCACGATGCTGCGGATGGGGCGCAGCGAAATCCACGACAGCAGATAGCCCACGACAAACAACACCGACAGCCCTGCGATGAACAGTATCAGCAGCGTCTGCCTCAGTTCCCGCAGCGTGGCAGTTCCGTACCCGTCGTAGGCGGCGGCAGTAACCACGTATTCCCGTCCGCCGAAGGTGTAGACCATGCCTATGCTTTCGTAATCCTTCTCGCGGAATTCTATTTCCCGCTCCCGCATGATGCGGTCTATCATCGGCCGGTCCTCTTTCACGATGTCGTTCTCTATGGCGTCGTGGTACAGCATCTCGAAGTCCGGCGTGTAGATGGCTACTTCCACTTCGTTGATAAAGTTCCGATTGTTGAGGTAGATGGACTGCATCACCGCGGCGTCCACCTTGTTGCTGAGGAAGAGGTGTGCCTTGGTCACCGCCTCGCTTTTCAGATTGTGATAGAAGGTGCTGCTGCGCGTGTGCTCACTGACGTAGTAGATGGTGACCATGAACAACAGGAACACGGTGGCTATGATGCCGGTGTACTTCAGACTGAGGGAGGTGCGTATCTTCATGGCTCAGAGTTTGTCGGTCAGTATGAAGCCCATGCCCGGCTTGGTATGGATCAGCCGGGTGTCGAAGTCGCGGTCTATCTTCTTCCGCAGGTAGTTGATGTACACGTCGATGAAGTTGGTGCCGGTGTCGAAGTGCGTGTTCCACACCCGTTCGGCTATCTCTATGCGACTGATGACGCGCTCCGGGTTCTCTGCCATATAGAGCAGCAGGTTGTATTCCTTGGGCGAGAGTTTGATGGGGATACCGCCCCGGCTGACGTTCTTCCCCAGGAGGTCGATGTGCAGGTCGGCGTAGCAGATGTGGTCGGGGGCAGCGGTGGCAGGTTCGGCGCCGCGCTTCAGCAGCACTTTGATGCGGGCGTTGAGTTCGCGGAAGTCGAAGGGCTTCACCATATAATCGTCCGCTCCGGCATCGAACCCGTCCAGCTTGTCGTCGGTGGAGCCCAGGGCGGTGAGCATCAGGATGGGGATGCCGGGATTGGTGCGGCGTATCTCCTTGACAAGGGCGAACCCGTCCAGTCCGGGCAGCACCACGTCGGAGATGACGAGCTGGAACGTGTGCGACTGGAACAGCCGCAGCCCCATCTGTCCGTCGTATGCCACCATAGTCTGATAGCCGTTCTCTTCCAGCCCGGTCTTCAGCAGGTTGGCTACTCGTTGTTCGTCTTCAATAATAAGTATTATACTCATGGCTTTTCATGTAGTTATGGTACAGTTTATCTTTGCTTTGGAAGCAAAGATACGGAAAATATAGTTTGCATGGTAGTTAATATTATTTTGCCCAAACATTTGGTAAATCCGAAAACTTCCCCTACTTTTGCGCCCCGTAAAGGAGAGGTGCTCGAGTGGTTGAAGAGGCACGCCTGGAAAGCGTGTATACCCCTAAAGGGTATCCGGGGTTCGAATCCCCGTCTCTCCGCTTTACTGTATGTCTTAATCGACTCCACACTGAATAGGATTGGGAACTTACTCCCGCGTCGTCCGTTTATCCATCCGTATATCCATTTCAAGTATATGCTTTGTAGTTTCAAAACGAATCACAGGTTGGAACTGACAGTTTCAACCGTTGAAACCAATAGTTTCATGCCTTGAAACTGGGAGTTCCAACCGTTGAAACCAACAGTTTCATGCCTTGAAACTGAGAGTTCCAACCTTTGAAACCGTTGGTTTCCTTTGCTGAAACTGGTGCTTTCGTGGTGGCATGACGGATAAAATCGAAACTAAAACTTTGTATAGGAGTGTTGCCGAATTCTTTTGTATCATATTTCGTTAATAAGATACCATGAACTTTCCTCTGTATTGCGTACTTTTGCCTTCAGCATCTATCAGTATGTAATAACCAATGAAACACATATTTATGAAATTGAAAACAGCTATTATTGCCGTCGGCTTATTGTCGAGTGGGGCATTGTTTGCCTCAGTTCCCCTGGTGAAGAACCTGCATGAAGGTTGGAAGTTCAAACAGGCACGATTGACTAACTGGTATCCCGCTACCGTTCCGGGAGTGGTTCACACCGATTTGTTGCAGAACAAGATTATTGAAGATCCTTTCTTCCGCCTGAACGAGCGCGGATTGCAATGGATTGACAAGGAAGACTGGATCTATGAGACCCACTTCACCC
>OGZX01001634.1_pt1 | contig 21349 bp, 18 predicted proteins | sample 1576881 | NCBI WGS metagenome assembly OGZX01 (sample SAMEA3541542, study PRJEB24748) | human gut metagenome | biome: human gut; feature: human-associated habitat; material: faeces | place: China | collected 2012
AGGACCCTCTGATTAACAGTCAGATGCTCTAACCAACTGAGCTAAGGAAGAATTTATCCTTCATTTTCGGGCTTCTTATACCCCTTTCTGAAAATGCTCTGCAAAAGTAGAGGTTCTTTTTGAAATATGCAATATCTTTGCGAAAAAAAATAGAAAAAATGAATACGATTGGATTAGGAAATGCTTTGGTCGACGTGCTGTTGAGACTGAAGAACGACGATGTACTGGCAGAAGTCGGTATGCAAAAAGGGGCAATGGATATGATTAATCAGGAACAGATGGTCAAAATCCGTAAATCACAGGAAGGGTTGGAACGCAGTCAGGCGCCGGGCGGTTCGGTTTGCAACACGATGCGGGCGATGGCTATTCTCGGGGCGAAATCCGGATTTATCGGAAAGATCGGTTCCGATTCTGTCGGTGAATATTATGAAGAGGCCTTGAAGAAGGCGGGAGTTTCCCCTTATTTTGCCAAGACGAACGGTATTTCTGGCAGCTGCACGGTCCTGATCTCACCCGACGGCGAGCGTACGATGGGTACATTCCTCGGCCCGGCTCCGACGATCACACCCGACGAGATTACGGAAGAGATGCTGTCGGCCTACCAATGTATTTATATAGAAGGCTACCTGTTGGTGAACGAAGAACTAGTTCGTGCGACTATGCAGAAGGCGAAGAAGTTAGGACTGAAAGTGGCGCTCGATTTATCCAACTTTAATATTGTGAATGCTTTTCGCGGATTGTTGGAAGATATTATTCCTAAATATGTCGATATCCTCTTCTCCAATGAGAGCGAAGCCGAAGCCTTTACCGGACTGAAAGCGCAGGAAGCGGTAAAAGTCCTTTCCGAACAGGTGGAGATTTCTTTAGTGACTTTAGGCAAAGAGGGGGCACTGGTCGGTAGCAAAGGACAGATCATCGCTGTCCCGGCGGAAGGCGGAAAGCCGGTCGATACGACCGGAGCAGGTGACCATTTTGCCGCCGGATTCCTTTACGGGCAATCTGTCGGTGCAACATTGGAACAATCTGCCCGTATCGGTTCGCTCCTGGCGGGCTATATAATTGATGTAATCGGTGCGCAGATTCCGGATGATAAATGGGGACAAATAAAGTTAAAAGTAAATAGTATATTGGCCTGACAAGCGTTTATTATATACATTTACGTCGTTAATTAACTAAATATTCTATGTGTAAACAACGAGAGAAAATAATAGCTCTTATCGCTTTTTTGTTTCTGTTTGGAGGAATGATCCCCGGACAGGCGCAGCAAGATAACCGTTTCGAGGTGAGTAAAAACCTGGATATCTTTAACGCTCTGGTGAAAGAGGTGGAAATGTTTTACGTGGATTCGGTCGACGTGGAGAAGACAGTGCGTCGCGGTATCGATGCCATGCTGGGAGGCTTGGACCCTTATACGGAATACTATCCCGAACAGGAGATGGATAAGCTAAAATTCATGACGACCGGCGAATACGGCGGTATCGGTTCCTATATTCGTGAACGGAAGGAAGGCGGTGTCTATATTATCGAACCGTTTGAAGGAATGCCGGCAGCCTTGGCCGGACTGAAAGCGGGTGACCGCATTCTGGCTGTCGATACGGTAGACGTGACGAACAAATCGTCGGACGAAGTGAGCGCCCTGCTGAAAGGTGTTCCCAATACAAAGATGGTATTGAAGATACAAAGTCCTTATGATAAGAAACCCCGCCAGGTAGAACTGGTACGCAAGCAGATTCTGGAAAACCAGGTCACCTATTATGGCGTCCGGGGAGATGGCGTAGGCTATATCTACCTGAAAGGCTTTACCGACAAGAGCGCGCAGGAAGTGAAGAACGCCTTGGAGGATTTGAAAAAGAATCATCATATCAAGTCGCTCGTACTGGACTTGCGTAACAATGGCGGCGGTCTGTTGGAAAGCGCCACGCAGATTGTCGGCATGTTCGTCCCGAAAGGAAAAGAAGTCGTTTCGACAAAAGGCAAGATCAGCCAGTGGGACCGTACTTATCGTACGCCCAACGAACCGCTCGACACGGTTATGCCGATGGCTGTCCTGATTAACGGAGGTTCTGCCTCTGCCGCCGAGATCGTTTCGGGCTCTTTGCAGGATATGGACCGTGCCGTACTGATCGGACAGCGTTCTTTCGGAAAGGGACTTGTACAGTCGCCCCGCGAACTTCCCTACAACGGAAGCGTGAAGGTGACGATGAGTAAATACTACATCCCCAGCGGACGTTGTATCCAGCAGTTGGACTATACGCACCGGAATGCCGACGGAAGCGTCGGCGCTATCCCCGATAGCCTGACTTCGGTATTCTATACTTCCAAAGGACGCCCTGTGCGTGACGGAGGCGGTATCACTCCCGATTTCAAGATCGAGGAACCGGAAACGCCGACGATGATGTATTATCTGGTCACCGACTTCGTGTTGACGGACTTTGTCGCCCACTGGTCGCAAAAGCATAAGACTATCGCCCCGGCCGAGGACTTTGAAGTGACCGACGAAGATTTCGAGGCTTTCAAACAATATGCCAAAGAAAAGAACTTCACTTATGACCGGCAGAGTGAAAAACTGCTGAAGAATCTGAAGGAAGTGGCGAAGTTCGAAGGATATATGGACAGTGATTCAACGATCTTCGATACGTTGGATGCGAAACTGACTCCGGATTTGGAACGCGATTTCGACCGCAATAAGGAGCAGATCAAGAAGCTCTTGGCTTCCGAGATCATGAAGCATTATTATTTCCAGAAAGGCGAGCTGATCCAAAGCCTGAAAAAGGATGAGGTGTTGGATAAGGCACTGGAAGTATTAGGCGATCCGGAGCTGTACAAGCAAACGCTTTCCGCCCCGGAGAAGACCGAAGAACAGCCGGTCGTTCCCAAACCTAAGGCCGGTAATGGAGGTGGTGATCTGGCTTACCGGTATAATCCGGAAGTGTTCCTGGTGTAAGGTTTCAGGATGAAACACTTCATTCTATTTGTAGTATTACTATTCTCCTCTTTCTGCCAGGGGCAGGATCTGGATGCTTATATGGCGGGGCGTAAACTGGTCGACGTCACTTCGATGGATATGACTTTGCGTGTTCAACTGGTCTATGCCTCGCCTGATAATTTTCTTGGAAAAGCTGTCTATTCGGGTATAACGCGTGCCTGGCTGCATCCCGATGCGGCGCATAAGCTGCTTGTGGCCCATCGGCTGCTGAAAAGGGAGCATCCCGGATGGCGTTTCCTGATTTATGATGCCGCCCGTCCCATGTCGGTACAGCAAAAGATGTGGGCGATGGTCCGGGGAACCGACAAAACGAATTATGTAAGCAATCCTGCCAACGGAGGCGGTTTGCATAACTACGGGCTGGCCGTCGACCTGACTATTATAGATGAAAAAGGAGAACCCATTCCGATGGGCACTCCTTTTGATTTCTTTGGGGAAGAGGCGCATACTACCAATGAAGAAGCCTTGCTGGACAATGGGCAGCTGACACGTCCGGAATTTGAGAACCGCCGTTTGTTGCGTCGGCTGATGAAGCAGGCCGGTTTCCGCTCCATCCCTTATGAATGGTGGCATTTTAACGCCTGCACCCGTGCCGAAGCCCGGCAAAACTATCCGGTGATAGACTGATTTCTTCCCTTAAATGATATTCTTTCCAAACGGGGCAAGGGCCAGAGCCGCCATCTTGAAATGTTGTCTGCCGAAAGGAATCCCGATAATCGTGATGCACAGCAATAAACCGAAGAACAAGTGCGTCAGGCAAATCCAGAAGCCCCCGACAACGATCCAGATTACATTCATAATCAAGCAAAGGCAACCGCCGGAATTACCGTTGTCCGTCACCTTGCTGCCGAAAGGCCACAAGGCGAGCATCCCTAACTTCAGAGTTTGCAACCCAAAAGGAATCCCGATAATCGTCACCATCAGCACCAAGCTGGAGATGAGATACTCTACGGCTGTGATCAGTCCGCCGCAGATAAGCCAGATGATATTTCCTAAAAACTTCATATTCTGAATATTATTGATTGTTTATGACTCTCATGCTGTCCAGTTCCGCTAATACCGCCTGCTTTACGACGGCAAAGCTGTCGCGCAATTCCGGCTTGACCGGCAGCGAAGGCGGAGCTTCCATCTGAAGCGGGTTAATCGGCTGTCCGTTCTTATAGACGCGGAAGTCGAGGTGAGGCCCGGTCGAAAGGCCGGTCGATCCGACGTATCCGATCACCTGTCCCTGCTGCACATGGCTGCCCACGTCGATCCCTTTGGCATACTTGCTCAGATGCATGTAGGAAGTGGTGTAGACCGAGTTGTGCTTTACTTTCAATGTATGTCCGCCGCCGCCCATATATCCTTTGGCGATAATGGTTCCGGCTCCGATACTCTTGACCTCTGTCCCGACAGGTGCGGCATAGTCTACGCCGTGATGGGCGCGATAGCGTTTCAGGATCGGATGGAATCGGGCGTTTGTAAAACGCGATGTGATACGGAAGAAGTCGAGCGGCGCTTTCAGGAATTCTTTCCGGAGGCTGTTCCCTTCCAGGTCGAAATATTCGAAAACGCTGTCCTGCGTAAACGGTATGGCGGTGAAGTCTTTTCCCTGATGGGTGAAGACGGCCCCTCCGATGGAGGTGATATTCAAGGCGGTCGTGTCGTCTATGTAAGCCACGTCATATAAGACCCGGAACGAGTCTCCTTCTTTCACGTCGAAGAAGTCGATCTGCCAGGCGTATACATCGTATATCTTGATAGCTAACAACGGATTAACCCCGCTCGATTTGATGACATTCCAGAGCGAGGAGTTAAGCGTCCCTTCCGTGTAATGGCGTTTGATGGTGATCGGCTTGTTGAACGCGTATGCCAGAATCGAATCGCCGGTCAGGTCGATCACGGCATAGTCTACAAGCGATTTGGCAAAAGCGATATACCGGATGTCGGCCAGGCTGTCCTGCGTCGTGAACGTATAATAATGCATGCCTGCACGGAGCTTTGTCGGGTCCAGTACATTTACGGATGCTTTTGAGATGCTGTCCGCTTTCATGGCCGAGAAACCAAGGCCGGAAAAGATGGAGGCCGGGTTGTCGCCGTTTTTGATCTTGTATTCCGATACGTTCAGCGAGTCGATGCAAACGCCGTATTGGTAAACGTGTTGCAGGCTGTCCAGCCATTCGCTGTCTACCTCTTCTTCGGGCTGTTGTTTCGTATGTGTACAGGAAAAGCTGGAAAGCAATCCCGCGAGCAGTATATACAAGGCATATCTCTTATTCATCATCCGCTTTCTTTTCGTTGCAACAAATATACGAATTTAATCTATATATAAATGTAATACGGCTTTCAGAGGACTGCCCTTCTGTCCTTGTCGGATGTTGTACTCGTTAATATGAGTTAAATAACGGCTCTTCGGGGAACATTTTGCAGCAAATAGGCGTCTTACATTTACGAGAGATAATTATAAAAGAAAAAGTAAAAATGAAAAAAGCTATTTTGACACTATTGATGGTTCCCGCATTTGTCGGGATGTTGTTTTCTTGTTCTGAAGCCAAAACAGATGCAAAGAAGTTGGAAGGTAAATGGAACATTGTAGAAGCGAAAGGGGAAAAGATACAGAAAGAAACGTTGCCCTATATGGAATTCGACATGAAAGATAAAAAGGTTCATGGAAATGCCGGATGCAACATCTTCAATTCGACAGTTGTATTGGACGATAAGGATATTTCCTCGATTACGATTAATCCGGCCGCTGCTACCATGATGGCCTGCCCGGATATGGAGACGGAAGGCGTGATCCTGCAATCATTCGACGACGTAAAGGGAGTTAAGGCCGGACAGTCTGAAAACGAAATGTTGCTGGTCGATGGAAGCGGAAACGTTGTGCTCGTCTTGTCTAAAAACTAATTTAATGGAGATGAAGAAGTATCTATATCTTTGCCTGGCAGTCTTAAGCATCGGTATCTTTGCTTCCTGTAAATCGAAAAAGGCGGTGGAAGCCACTTTCTCCGATCTGGATGGAAGCTGGAATATCATCGAGCTGAACGGAAAGACGTTGAACCCGGCCGAGACGAAGCAGGTTATCGAATTCGACACCGCCCGTCATACCCTTTCGGGAAAAGCCGGCTGCAACCGGATGATGGGGCAGATCGAATATAGTGATATGCGCAAGAATATCATCAAGTTCCCGCAGGTTGCAACGACCCGTATGGCTTGTCCGGATATGAGCGGCGAGCAGGAGTTGCTGAAAGCATTGGACAAGGTTGTCCGTTTTGAAGCGGAAGGCGATGCAAAACCTGTCGATAAAATCGCTTTCTACGGCACAGACAATACGAAACTGATGGTGATAGAAAAGAAATGATCCTATAAATAAAGTACTTGAAAGGCGGTTCCGGGTAGCGGGCCGCTTTTTTTATTTCTGCTGGCAAGGCAGTATCAGTGTGAAGCAACTGCCTTTTCCTTCTTTTGAAAAGAGGGTGATCCGTCCGTTCAGGCGTTCAGCGATGGTTTGGCAAATAGATAATCCAAGGCCGGTCCCCTGTATAAATTCGTCGGCTTTATAGAAGCGTTCAAACACTTTCTTTTGTGCTTCTTCCGACATCCCTTTTCCGGTATCTTCTACGAAGATATGCACTTCATTGGCGCTTTTTTCATACCGGTATCCCATCTTGATATATCCTTTCGTCGTGAACTTGACGGCATTGTTGATGAGATTCGTGATGACTTGTGTGAACCGGAAGCGATCCACATGGATGGTAATGTCCATATCCGGAATCTTTTTCAGGAAAGAAATGCCGGCCGGCATAAGCAGATGGTGTGTCTGGTAGATCTCTTCCATCAACTTGTTCAGTGAACAGTACTCGAAAGTGAACGACATACGCCCCGACTCGATACGCGACAGTTCCAATATGTCGTTGATCAGTTTCAGCAACAGATTACTGTTCTTATTGATCGTATCCCGGAACAATTCACGTTCTTCCTGCGTCAGGTCCGTTTCGTCCTGCAGGAGGTTGGTAAAACCGACGATCGCGTTTAAAGGAGTCCGTATCTCGTGACTCATATTGGCCAGGAATGCCGATTTCATTTTATTGGCTTCTTCCGCCCGCTCTTTCGCTTCGACCAACCGGAGCTGGGCCAGCTTTTTTCGCTTGCTTTCGCGAAGATACATATAAACAAGGCGCATGATGGTATAAGTGACAGCTATCAGGAACAAGATGCCGGCGATGATCAGATAAGTCTTGTAACGTATCTCGAACGGGAGGTTATAAATTACGCTGTCTTCGGGCAGGTCTTTTATCTGTATGTTAAAACGCCTCATCTCTTTCCAGTCGAAAGCGTACACCTTCGGGCTTATTGTAATGGGTATCTGATCGGGCGGTGTACCCTTGAGGATACGGGCGGCAGTTTGAGCTACACAATCGACTTGCAGTTGCAGGGTGGTGAAATAGCCTCCGGTGATTCCCCTGTTATCGTTGAATCCGTTATTGATGACCGTGAAGTTCGGTACATTGGCCAGGCGCCCGATGGTCAATACGTTAAAATCCAGAATAATCTGCAAGCAGGCCGTATATGGATTTTCTTCAAATACCCAGAGAAGTTGCCGGGCGGTCAGACTGTCTGCCACTGTCATGTACAGGGAAGTTCCTCCGGGCCTTCCTGCTTGGAGCACTTTGGGCTGACGTCTGGAACGTGCCGGATACAATCCTTCGTTGATCGCTATATCCTGTCCCTTGAGATCTTCCTGCAATACTTCAAATGCTTTATTGCCGATAAATACGTTGGTTCTGAAAATCAGGATTTTGGAGCTTCCGTATAGCTTTTCGACCAACTTCAATGTTTTCAGATACTCCGGTTTATCCCAGTAACCGGTGAAGTTCGGATGATGTTTCAGTAATTCCCAGTTAGGAAAGTTCACCCCTGAAAAAACGACTGGGACGGATTTGCCCAACGGATGATTGCAGGCCATCAGGGTATAAGTAGCCTGGTCGTCATTCACAATAATAATATCGGGGTGGAAGCTCAGCGTGTCGAGAAAGGAGTACATGCGTGCTTCTTCATCATGGGCGTTATAGCGTTCGCAATCCAGGTAAAAAGTCCGTATATTGGATGTTATACGCTCTTTATCCAGTCTTTCCTGAAATAGTTCGCTGAATTTGCAGTAGGTCGTCAGGCTTTTGTCGTAAGACTGGATGATCAGGATGTCGAAGCTGCTTTTGGGGGTGGAAAGAGCTACCCCCTTTACTCCTGGCGGAATGCAAAGGAATATCAGTAATATCCTTATATACACATGACTTCTTGAAAAAGAGAACTTACTTGCGATCACCCTGCAATCGGTTTAAAATTGTTCAAAGTTAGCGATAATCGGGATATAACAAATATTTCTTTCTCATTTTTTTATATTCGTCTAAAGCCGGTTGCCAACTGTTGCGTATCTCGTCTTCGCTCAAGCCCCGGATAATCTGGAAGCGCAGGTCCTTTGTCCCGGCCAACAGATCGAACCACTGTGGACGGGAAAAGAAAAAGGCCTGGTCTTTTCCCGCTTTATTATAGAAATCGAGGAAAAATTTCAAGGTCAGTCCACCGGTAAAAGGATATTCCCGCAGGTCGATGCCGTAACATTCTTTATCCATGTGCAGAGGCTTCGTGTCGAAACCCGGCAGGGACGTCGGCGTAAAAGTGAAATCTCCGTATTTCGGATCAGGCGCACCCAACATCTGGAACGGGTAATAGGTGCCGCGACCGACACTGATATTTGTCCCTTCGAAGAAGCAAAGCGAAGGATAGAGGCGGATCGCCTGATCGTTCGGCAGGTTAGGAGAGGGTTTGACCGGCAGCCAGTAAGGATCGCCATGACTCCAGTTCTCCATTTTAACGATATGCAATTTGCAGGTGTCGGGCGTACTGTCCAACCAGCCTTCCTTGTTGATCATCCAGGCCAGTTCGCCTATGGTGAGGCCGTGAAGGACAGGAAGCGGGTCTACGCCGACAAACGATTTGTACTTCTCTTCGCGGACAGGTCCGTCTACGAAATCGTTGGGATTGGGACGATCCAGCACGATAAACTCGACTCCGCTTTCGGCGCAGGCTTCCATTACATAATGCATCGTACTGATATAGGTATAGAAGCGGGCGCCGACATCCTGGATGTCAAACACGATGACGTCCAGATCGGCCAACTGAGCGGCTGTCGGCTTTTTGTTTTTTCCGTATAAAGAGATGATAGGGACACCTGTTTTCACGTCGCGGCTGTCTTTTATCTCAGCACCCGCATCGGCCGTTCCGCGGAAACCATGTTCGGGAGCAAACACTTTCTCTACGCTGATCCCTTCTTCCAGCAAGGCGTCCAACAGGTGTTTCTGTTGTTTTTCGAGAATGGACGTCTGGTTCACGACTAATCCGACCTGCTTGTCTTTCAACAGACGGGTGACGACATCCATACGCTCGGCTCCTAACTTCAGCGGCGCTTTTTGCGGGGTGACAGCCTGGATGCCGGGCATTAAGAACAGGCTCAACAGCCAGAAAGCACACCGGATAACAGTTCTCATAGACTCATTCCTTATGATTGTTTCTGCAAAAGTAACGATTCTTTTCATTCCAGCCTTGATTCTGATTTCAATTTATACGGCATGTAATTGAAATTTCCCCGGCATCTAATTCGATGTTGATAACCGTCGGCCGTATGGCCGATAATTATCGACCGTATGGCTGACGGTTATCGGCCATACGGCTGATAGTTGTCAGCCAACAAACGGATCGGCATTAATATACGAAAAAATGCCGTTCTTTATTCTTTTTCGTATCTTTGTTCGTTGAAATATATGTAAGATGATTGTAGAAGAGAAATACATGGCCCGTTGCATCGAACTGGCGCGGGGAGGAGCGGGGAATACGGCTCCCAACCCGATGGTCGGTGCCGTGATTGTTCATGACGGGAAGATCATCGGGGAAGGCTTTCATCGCAAGTGCGGGGAAGCGCATGCCGAGGTCAATGCGGTGGCTTCCGTGAAAGACGAAGCGCTGCTTCGGGAGTCTACTATTTATGTGAGTCTTGAACCGTGTTCCCATTATGGGAAAACGCCTCCCTGTGCGGAGTTGATTATCAAGAAAGGCATTCCGCGTGTCGTAGTCGGTTGCCTGGACCCGTTCCCGGCTGTGTCGGGGCGTGGTGTGCGGATGTTGCGTGAAGCGGGTGTCGAAGTCGTGACTGGCGTGTTGGAAGAGGATGCGCGCGCGTTGAATCCGGCTTTTATGACATTCCAACTTCTTGGTCGGCCGTATGTTTATCTGAAATGGGCCCAGAGTGCGGATGGTTTTATGGATGCTGTGCGGGAAGATGCAAGCGTGCGTCCGGTCGTCCTCTCTTCGGGCGAAACGCTTCGCCGGGTGCACCGGCTTCGTGCGGAGGTGGCCGCTATCATGGTTGGGACACGTACGGCTTTGCTGGATAATCCGTCGTTGACGGTGCGGCATTGGGCGGGCGATTCTCCGGTCCGGGTCGTGCTGGACCGGACGTTGAAGTTACCGGCTGCTTCCTCTCTATTGGATGGTACGGCGCATACGCTGGTTTTTACGGCTGGAGGAGCCGGAAATCGTCCGAATGTCGAATATGTGAAAATCGACTTCGGACAAGATGTATTACCGCAAGTCTTACGTCACTTGTATGACCGGAAGCTGAACTCGCTGATGGTCGAAGGAGGCGCCGCATTGCTGAATTGCTTTTTGGATGCCGGTTTGTGGGACGAAGCCTGGGTCGAAACGGCTCCGGTTGTTTTAGGGGCAGGGATGAAAGCGCCTGCCGTACCGGGTGTTTTAAGCAGCTCGGAACTTCGGGACGGGCATCTTTTGGAAACCTGGCGCCGGCAAGTTTGAAAAGGGCCTTATAATTCCGTAACGACACTAAAATATTATAAATATTCCCCTATATGAGGTATAAAGCAAAAAATGTTTCTACTTTTGTGCCTTTATATACAACAAACTAATTTTTTGATGAAAAATAGAATAGTACTGTTTATAGCTGGATGTTGTGCTTTGTTATTGTCTTCTTGCCTTGGTTCGGATGATAATGACTACGAGTTGAGTAAAGATTGTCGAATTCTATCTTTTTCTTTGTCGAACGATTCTATTCCGGGGTTGTCTGATGTCGTATTTACGATTGACCAGATAAGCGGACGCATTTTCAATATAGATTCCATGCCCTATGGGACGAAGTTGGATGAAAAGGTGATCTGTACAGTCCGACTGGCTTCAACCGTGTACACATGTCAGGTTATGCAGGAAGCGGTAGGGGATACGATTTACTGGAATTTGACAGATTCGCTGGATTTCTCGAAGCCGGTAAAATTCCTGAATACATTGTGGGATGGCGAGACGACCAAGGCTTATCTCGCACAAGTCAATATCCACCAGGTAGTTCCTGATTCTATGGTTTGGGGTATATATAAGGAAGGCATACCGACGGAAGCCGTCAAAGAAGAAAAAGTGGTTGTATTCGGTGAGAAAGATGCCGAATCATATTATATGTATACACAGCCTGTAAACGCAAGCGAAGGCTACCGGTTGTATCGTTCGGCAGTGTCGGACGGACGCAACTGGACGGAACTGACGGTTACCGGGCTTCCTGCCGGAGAAGTACGCCTGTCACAGATTACGGCTTATGGAGATGCGCTTTATGCGGTGACAACCCGGGGCGCTCTTTATCGTTCAGCCGACGGACAGCAATGGACACCTGCCGAGTTGGCAAAATCATATCCTGTTAAAGCCTTGTTGGGAAGTATTACGCCTCCTGAAGACGATTATACAAGTTCAGGAAAGCAGCCCTCGGCTCTTGTCGCAGTTGTCGAGAAGGACGGCGCTCTTATCTATGCTTCAATGAATGAAGAGAAGAAAGAATGGGAAGAAGGCACACTGCTGAACGAAGGTTTCCCTTTGACAGGCTTCGGTAGTCTTTCCTATAATTCCATGTTCCGTGCCCGCTTGATGGTGGTTGCCGGAAGAGATAAAGATAACAAACTGACAAACGCAGCCTGGTCTACGGAAAACGGTCGGATTTGGGCGTTGCTGACGGATGAAGAGGCTACTCCTTTTGACAAACAGGAAGGTGTTGCCGTAGCGGAATATGATGACAAGTTCTTTATGCTGAGCGGAATCAATGAAGCGGGAAAGGCTTCGTCCGACATTTACCTGTCACGTGACGGTGGCGTGACCTGGAACGTTTCGGATTCGCTGGTCGTAATGCCGCAGGAATTTAAAGCAAGAGGATTCTCTTCCATCTATGTGGATGAGAATGAATATATGTTTCTTTTCGGAGGAAAAGAAACCAACAATTCGAATGTATTGAACCAAATCTGGCGCGGACGTATCAACCGCCTGGGTTTTAAACACTGAGAAAGTTCGTGAAGGGACGTATAATTTTATGAGCTATTTAGCGTTAGAAAAGAAGGTATAGATTATAACAGTAACGTATTATGACTTCAACTTTCTTTCAGCGCATACTCATATTAGTCCTTTTGACCGGTTGTCTGACCGGGCTTCACGCACAAGAATATAAATACGAGATCGGCGGGATGGCCGGCGGAGCCTATTATATGGGCGATGTCAACAAGAATGCATTTTTTAAGGGGCTGAACCCTGCATTCGGAGCCGTTTTTCGTTATAATGCCAATTTCAGGTGGGCGTTTAAGGCCGACATGATGTGGGGGCAGGTCTCGGGTACGACGGACGGACAGAAAAATGTTTTTCCGGATAATGCACAGGCTTCATTCAGCCGTAGCCTGATCGAATTGGGCGGACAGATGGAATTTAACTTCTTTCCGTACAGCGACAAGTTTGCATACGCGAATGCAAAACGTTTCACTCCCTATATTTTTATGGGATTGGGCGTGACGGTGGCGCCGGGTAGCGGGAATACTTTTGCCGGTCCGAACATTCCGTTGGGTGTCGGTGTAAAGTATAAGATTAAAGAAAGGCTCAACTTAGGATGCGAGTTCTCGTTCCGTAAACTGTTTGGCGACGGTCTGGACGTGACGGACGACAGCAATGCGTTTCTGGATGATCCCTACCATATGAAAGGTAGTTTTTTAAAGAATAAAGATTGGTATTCTTTTTTATTGTTTACTGTTACCTGGGACTTCGGTCCTCGTTGTAAAACCTGTAACAATGCGAAGAATATAGATAACATACAGTAGTTACAGATGAAAACACTATGTCGTTGATTGAACAAATAGACAAAGAACGCTTGCCGCAGCATGTGGCGATTATTATGGACGGCAACGGACGCTGGGCCAAAGCGAAGGGGAAAGACCGTAGCTTCGGGCATCAGGAGGGCGTTGTCTCTGTTCGTAAAGTCGTGGAAGCAGCTACAGCCGTGGGTTTGAAATATCTGACGATGTACACGTTTTCGACGGAAAACTGGAATCGTCCCGAAGCGGAGGTACAGGCCTTGATGAGCCTGTTGGTTTCGGCTATACACCGGGAGACCCCCGACCTGATGAAGAATAATGTCCGCCTGATGGCGATCGGTAATCTGGACCGTCTGCCGGCAGATGCACATGCCACCTTGCTGGATTGCATCGCACAGACTTCGGCCAATACGGGCACTACGCTTATATTGGCTTTGAGCTATTCGGCCCGTTGGGAGATTACCGAGGCTGTTAAACGTCTGGCAACCGAAGCTGTAGAGAAGAAAATAACCCCCAACGATATAACCGAGGCCATCGTCTCGGAATACCTGACTACCAAAGGTATACCCGATCCGGACCTGTTGGTTCGTACCGGAGGAGAACAACGCGTCAGCAACTTCCTGCTTTGGCAGTTGTCCTACGCCGAATTCTTTTTTACCGATGTGTATTGGCCGGATTTTAGAGAAGAAGAGTTGTATGGAGCTATATTGTATTACCAGCAGCGCGAACGGCGTTTCGGTAAGACAAGTGAGCAATTAATCTTATAAACAATAGCTGTTATATGTACAAAAGAATAGTGCTGTTTTTCGTTTTTCTGGGATTTGCCTGCGGGGCATTCGCTCAGGAAACTGACACTACCAAGGTTGAAGAACCGGCTGATGTGCCGGTCATTTCTTATTCGACATCACCTAAGAAGTATATAATCGATAGTATTCGGGTGACGGGGATTAAGGGGTATGATGATTTCGTGTTAATCGGTTTTTCCGGTTTATCGAAAGGGGATGAGATCACCGTTCCCGGAAGTGAAATTACAACAGCAGTAAAGCGCTTCTGGAAACATGGTTTGTTTTCCGATGTGAAAATCCTGGCAACTAAGATTACGGATGATAATAAAATCTGGTTGGAATATCAGTTGAAACAACGTCCGCGTATATCGGAGGTTCGTTATCATGGTATCAAGAAGGGGGAACGGGAAGACCTGGAAGCCCGTCTGGGACTGCGCAAAGGATATCAGGTGACACCAAACCTGATCGACCGTGCAACTACGTTGATCAAGAAGTTCTTCGATGGCAAAGGCTTTAAGAACGTGGAAGTCGAGATCTTGCAGAAAGACGACCTCTCCCACGAGGGTGAAGTAATCGTTGACATTAACATCGATAAGAACGAAAAGACCAAGATTCATAAAATTCATTTCGAAGGAAACAGTGCGTTGTCCGACCGTGAATTGAAAAAGGCGATGAAGAAGACAAATGAAAAGTTCAGTCTCTATAATGACTGGAAGAGTAGTATCTTGGAAGCCTTCAGCACAAAGAAATTTACGACGGAAGAATACGAAAACGATAAAAAACACATTATCGAGAAATATAACGAAAAGGGATATCGTGATGCCGTTCTCGTGGAAGACAGCGTGGTGAACTACAACGAGAAACGTGTGGATATATTCCTGAAAGTGGAAGAAGGAGACAAGTATTATCTGAAAGATGTTTCGTTTGTCGGTAACACCAAGTATCCGACGGAACAATTGACTTATATATTGGGTATGAAACCGGGGGATGTCTATAATCAGAAAAAGCTGAATGAACGACTGACCACAGACGATGATGCTGTTTCCAACCTGTATTATAACAACGGTTATATCTTCTTTGGCGCCGATCCGGTGGAAGTCGATGTCGATAACGACTCTATCTCTTTGGAAATCCGTATCCAGGAAGGACCGCAGGCAACTATCAACCGCGTTATCATCAATGGTAACGACCGTCTGTATGAAGATATCGTTCGTCGTGAACTTCGTACGAAACCGGGTATGTTGTTCAGTCGTGAAGACCTGATGCGTTCAACCCGTGAAATTGCGCAGATGGGACACTTCGACCCGGAAAATCTGGTTCCGCAGCCGCTGCCTGATCCGGACAACGGAACGGTAGATATTCAATACAACCTGGTGTCTAAGGCAAACGACCAGATCGAGTTCTCCGCCGGTTGGGGACAAACAGGTGTGATCGGTAAACTGAGTTTGAAGTTTACGAACTTCTCCATGAAGAACCTGTTGAACCCGAGTACTTATAAGGGGATCATCCCGCAGGGTGAAGGCCAGACGCTGACACTGAGCGGCCAGACCAACGGACGTTATTATCAGGCCTATAGTATTTCATTTATGGATCCCTGGTTCGGTGGTAAACGCCCGAACACGTTGTCCGTAAGTGCTTACTTCTCCAAACAGACCGATATCAGTAGTAACTATCTGAACAATAACAGCTACGGTGGTTATGGCTACGGTGGTTATCCTTATTACGGAGGATATGGCGGTTATGGCGGATACGGTGGTTATGGCTACGGCAATTATGGCTATGGTTATAACTACGGTAACTACGAGTTGGCATACGACCCGGATAAATCGATTATGATGTTCGGACTTTCTGCCGGCTACGGTAAACGTCTGAACTGGCCGGACGACTACTTCCAGTTTATGGCTACCTTGAACTATCAGCTGTATATGATGAAAGACTGGGATTACTTCCTGGTAAATAACGGAAACTGCCATAACATCAACCTGGAATTGAACTTGCAGCGTAACTCAATAGACAATCCGTTGTATACGCGTCGCGGTTCTCAGTTCATGTTCTCAGTAGCGGCTACTCCTCCCTGGTCTTTGTGGGACGGTAAGGATTATAAGAATATGAGCGATCAGGACGAAGACAAGTTCCGCATGATCGAGTACCACAAGTGGAAGTTCAAAGCGAAGATATTCTCTCCGTTGGCTCCGTTGACAGTGAAACGTACGCCGGTATTGATGACACGTGTCGAATATGGTTTCTTAGGTTCTTATAACAAGTATAAGAAATCTCCGTTCGAAACCTTCTATATGGGTGGTGACGGTATGAGCGGTTACTCCAGTACGTATGCAACCGAAACGATCGGTTTGAGAGGTTATGAAAACGGTAGTATTGCCGGTAACGGCGGATACAACTCTTACGGTTATGCTTACTCACGCTTGTCGATGGAGTTGCGCTATCCGTTCTTGCTGGAACCGTCGTCAACGATCTATGGTCTGGTCTTCGTAGAAGCCGGTAATGCATGGCAGGATTTGAAAGACTTCAATCCGTTCCAGTTGAAACGTTCTGCCGGTGTCGGTGTTCGTATTTTCCTCCCGATGATCGGTTTGATGGGTATCGACTGGGCATACGGTTTCGACCGTCCTGACGGAAGCTCTCAGAGAGGTGGCAGTAACTTCCACTTTATTATCGGACAGGAATTTTAAGGAATTGAAAGCAGAAAGCTGAAAATTGAAAATTCATAAGAAAAGGCAAGCGGGGCTGAATCCGGTTGCCTTTTCTTGTATATGGATGTTACTTCTTTTGTTTTTCAAGTCTGTTAAATTGTTAATTGTCTCTTATTAATTTTCAATTTTCGATACTCAATACTCAATTCTCTTATCTTTGCAGTTGGAAGGTAAAACTAAAATGACATGTGTATGAAAAAGATTATTGCCTTAAGTTGTTTGTTGTTCCTTTGCACGTTTGCAGGACACGCACAAAAGTTTGCTTTAATAGATATGGAATATATCCTGAAAAATATTCCGGCTTATGAAATGACGAATGAACAGTTGAGCCAGGTCTCCAAGAAATGGCAGAACGAAGTGGATGCGATTCAGCAGGAAGCACAGAACATGTACAAGACTTATCAGAGTGATCTTGTCTTTCTCTCAGCCGAGATGAAATCGAAACGAGAAGAAGAGATTGTCAAGAAAGAACAGGATGCACAAGACCTGAAACGCAAATATTTCGGTCCGGAAGGTGAGTTGTATAAGAAACGCGAAAGCCTGATGAAGCCGATACAGGATGAAATCTATAATGCCGTCAAGGAGATATCCGAAGATAAAGGCTATCAGATGGTGATGGACCGGGCTTCGTCTATGAATATTATTTTCGCTTCCCCGAAGATCGATATAAGCAATGAAGTCCTGATAAAATTAGGATATTCAAAATAAATGCTTACATTTGTGCGCTTTAAAGGCGTAAATATGAATATGATTAATAACAAGTAATATTTTATAGGAAAATGAAGAAACTGATTATTTTTTTGTTGATGATGCTCCCCTTGAGCCTTTTTGCTCAAGAATCTAAGATTGCTGTTGTAAATACACAGGAAGTTATTCAGGCAATGCCGGAATTTGCTGATATGCAGAAACAAATGACTGACATGGAAGCAAAATATAAAAATGAAATGCAGGTAATGCAGGACGAATACAATAAGAAGTATTCAGACTTTGTAGCTCAGCAGGATTCGTTGACAGAAAATATCAAAATGAGAAGAATGCAGGAATTGCAGGATATGGAACAGCGTACTCAGAACTTCATCCAGATTTCCCAGCAGGATTTCCAGAAGAAGCAGGGTGAATTGTTCGCTCCGATCCAGGAGAAGCTGAAAAAAGCAATCGACGCAGTCGGTGCTGAAAAAGGATATACATACATCCTGGACCCGCAGATCGTACTTTTCAGCGGTAACTCGGCTATCGATGCAACTCAGTTTGTAAAAGCTAAGTTAGGTATTAACTAAGAATAATAGCTACGATACATAACAAAGGATGCCTCTCTATGAAAGGCATCCTTTGTTGTCTCTATATAATTCATAATTCACAATTCATAATTCTTTCCATGTTTTCATCAGCACCAGGCCCCATAGGTATTTTCGACTCCGGCTACGGAGGGCTCACCATTTTCGACAAGATACGGGAGGCAATGCCCGGATACGATTACATCTATCTGGGAGATAATGCCCGTACGCCATACGGACCACGTTCGTTTGAGGTTGTCTACCGTTTTACGCGGCAAGCGGTCGAAAAGCTTTTCGATGAGGGCTGCCAGCTTGTGATACTGGCATGCAACACTGCATCGGCTAAGGCCTTGCGTACGATCCAGCAAAAGGACCTGCCGCAGTGGGACCCGGATCGTCGTGTCCTGGGCGTGATACGGCCTACGGTGGAGTTGCTGGACCAGATCAGCACAAGTAAGCATATCGGCATTCTGGGGACGAACGGGACGATTTCCTCCGGCTCCTATTCAATGGAAATAGAGAAGATGTTTCCGCATATCACGGTAACGGGAGAGGCCTGCCCGATGTGGGTGCCGCTGGTCGAGAATAATGAGTTCGATTCGCCGGGGGCCGACTACTTTGTCAGGAAGCACCTGGAACACATCCTGCATGCGGACCCTGAGATCGATACGCTGGTCCTGGGCTGTACCCACTATCCTTTGCTGATGGATAAGATCCGCGCTTTTCTGCCCGTTGGTATTACCCTGTTTGCACAAGGCGAATATGTGGCTGCCAGCCTAAAGGATTACCTGCGCCGACATCCCGAAATGGATGCGCGGCTGACAAAGCGGGGGCAATGCCGCTTCCTGACAACCGAATCTGCCGCCAAATTTTCCGATGCGGCCTCTGTCTTTCTCAGTCATCCGGTGGAGGTAGAGCAAATCTCGATCGATTGAGAGATGGATAATGTCTATTTGGCAAATTTGATATGCAGGACAACCATCTCCGAAACAGTCCCGACCCGGTAAGGCGGTCCGGCTATCCCGATGCCGGAAGAGACATAAAACTGAGTCGGCCCTTTTTTATGGTAGCCGTACGGGCATTCGTAGATCAGCTTCATTAGGAGCGGATAAGGCCATAACTGCCCGTTGTGCGTATGTCCGTGCAAACCTAAATCTACTCCGTTCATCGCCATCTCGGCAAACGACCAGGGCTGGTGGTCCAACACGATGATCGGCTTGGTCGTGTCGATTCCTGCCATTAGCGCGTGCAGCGGCTTTCTTTTCTTATTGATATAGTCATCGCGTCCGATCAGGTAGAAAGAAGAATCCGGACTGGCGACGGAATCGATCAGAAGTGTCGCTCCCGTTTTCTTCAGCCAGCGGTATTTAGCTATGCGGTTGGCACGGTATTCGTGATTCCCGTAAACAATGTAGACGCCTAAAGGAGCTTTCAACTGCTTCAGGTCATCCTCTATACGGGCTTTTTCGGCAAAGCGGGATTCGTAGTCCATAATGTCGCCAACCAGGACGACCATATCCGGATGCTGTTCGTTGCTCATCTCCACATATCGTTGTACCAGTTTTTTCCCGATAACCTCTCCGATGTGCAGGTCGCTCATCATGACAATCTTCATGCTGTCACGGTCGCTGCTTCCTTTTGGAAGGGTAATATATACGTTTTTGACGATCGGCCGGGTTACGACATGATAGGCATGGAACATCAAGCCGGTGACAAACGCTATAATCACGAAAAACAGGGTCAGCTTCGTCTGCTTCCAATGCTTCGTAATCCAAGCGGGAAAGCAGTGGAAAAAGCGGTTGCTGAGCCGGAGCACTTCCAACACCAGCAAGGAAAGGGTGATGTAAAGGGAGGCGATATACCAGGTGTTGCAAATATACTGGATCGCGATCATGACCTGGTCCGGCAGTATGTTGCGGAATGCAAATCCGAAGAAGAAGAGCGATAATTCAAGGACGAAGAACAAGATGTAAGGAATCCGCCAGCTCTTTTTAGGCGGAATAGCCTGATACCCTCTCCAGAAGATGTAGGGATTCAGCAATATCTGTGCGACTATCGATTGAATAAAAACTCTCATTTAGCAAACTATTTGCAGGTAATGTCGAATACAACCAGTTCGCTGTCGGTGCCGATCCGGAAAGGAGGACCCCAAAGCGACAGACCGGTGGAAACATAGATATGGCTGTTTCCCCATTGGCGGTAACCATGACTCTGTTCGAATATATGATCGGTGATCAGGCTGATCGGCCATATCTGTCCGCGGTGCGTATGTCCGCTGAACTGGAGGTCGACGCCGGCGTTTTCTGTTTCCGACAGGTTGTATGGCTGATGATCCAAAAGAATAACAGGTTTGGCCGGGTCAATGTTTTTGGTCAGTTCCTGGAGGGATAGCCGGGATTTGTTGCTGCGGTCGTCACGCCCGACAATCTGTATGCCATTGGGCAACGTTACGACTTCGTCTTGCAGTAGGCGGATCGGCGTTTCTTTTATGAACTGCACGCTTTTCCGTATGCCGCTGATGTATTCGTGATTGCCCGGTACCATATAAATCCCCAGTGGAGCTTTCAGCTCTGCCAGTTCTTCCATCATCTTCTCTTCATACAGAGGCACGACGCTGTTGTCGATCAGGTCGCCGCCGATTAAGATCAGGTCCGGCTTCTGGTCGTTGATCATCCCGACATATTGTTTCAACTCTTCCTTGTCTGTCCCGTAGCCTAAGTGGATATCACTGACGGAAACCACTCTCAGCGGCTGTTCGTTATTAACAGGCTGTTTGTTGATAACTATGTTGATAACTTTTGTTTTCGGATGCTGATAATTATAATAACCATAGCTCAATGCGCTAAGTGTCAGAAATATGGATATGTAGAACCCATATTTGCACGGAAAGTTGAAAAGCCGGAATAAATCGAATAACACCAGGCACAACACCATGTAGAGCGTGAATACCAGCCAACCGGTTCCGATCTCATGAGCTGTATGGGCCATGACAGCCGGAAGTCTCACATTCCGGGCCAGGAAAATGCCGAAGAAAGATAGTGCCCCACACCAAAACAGTATGGCCAGCAAAACTTTAACACCGAAAGGCTGAGCTACCAAAGCCTGCGCCCCTCTCCTGAATATATATAAGTTTCCAGCAAGATAAATACTAATGAGGACAACAAAAAATGTCGGCATAGTTGTAAATTTTCGGCAAAAGTACGGAAACAATTTAAGTTATAAGACAAGTAGGGATTTAAAAAAATGTAAGGATAAGGTGTCTACAACTGAAGTGGCTATTCGGAGAAAAATTATATCCTATTAGAAAAATGCCGGCGTCTTTTAGAAAAGGGGATGTGTCAAAAGTAAGCCCTAACGCTTTAGCGTGTCATTGCGGGCTTGACCCGCAACCTCACACTAAACTGATTTACAATGATTAGTATGAGATGGCGGG
>OGZX01001640.1_pt1 | contig 21319 bp, 21 predicted proteins | sample 1576881 | NCBI WGS metagenome assembly OGZX01 (sample SAMEA3541542, study PRJEB24748) | human gut metagenome | biome: human gut; feature: human-associated habitat; material: faeces | place: China | collected 2012
GTGTTAAAAGAAAATGTATATTGGAGACGTTGAAAAATCAAGAATTTATGGCTTGTTTTTAAAAAGATTGCAGGAATAAGACAAATAAAATTATGGATAATGTTAATAATTGTAAACGGGGGGGGGTAATACCCTATATTCTAATAATTTATTAGTAAAAAGAATTCGTTCCTACTGTGCCCGAATCTATTATACGTATAGAAGTATTAAGAAATGGGGAAGATTACACAGAACATTTGTATTTGATCGGGAAAGAGAGGTAGTTTACCTGAATAATCCGAAAGTGGCTTGTACTTCCATAAAAGAATCCATGTTTGGGAAACAGCCGGATATTAATTCGTTATCGGAGAATTCTACGATAGAATTGAGTACAGAGATGAAGGAGTATTATAAATTTACATTTGTACGAAATCCTTTTAAACGTTTGGTTTCCTGTTTCGAGGATAAATGTATTCAACATCCGGATGACCCATGTTGGAACTACTATTTATTTAGTAGTATAATTCGGGTACGTGATTTTAGCCGGTTTGTCCGGAGAATTTTTCTGCTTCCAGATAGTTTTGCCGAGCCACATTTTGCCGGACAGTACAGGTTAATATATGATAAGGATAATACGTGCCTGGCCGATTTTGTCGGGAAGATAGAAAATATAACAACTGAATATGAGCCGATACGTGAACGCTTTAATTTTCTTCCATTGGAACATTCCAACCGGGCAGCTTCTAAGACCGGGAAAAACTGGATGGATTATTATACTCCTTTCACGGCGAGACTGGTGTACTGGAAGTATAAGAAAGATTTCGAGACATTCGGATATGAGGAAGAATATCAAAAGCTGAAATCTTATCTCAAAAATAAGAGTTATGATAAATAAAATTAAGTGTTTAAGGAATATACATTATTGGTTGTTAACTGCCTGGAAAATCCGCAAACTGAATTTTGTAATTATTGGAGCTGAAAAATGTGGTACAACAGCCCTGTTTGACTGTTTGAAAAAACATCCGTATTGTATTGCTCCAAATAGAAAAGAAACCCGAATGTTTTCTCTTAGGTATGAAAAGCATTTTAATGTTTTTCATTCGATTTCTTATTTTAATCCCAAGGAGATTTTTTTTAGAAGTAGAAAACATTTCTTATTTGAAGCTACGCCTGAAAATATTTATCTGGAAGAAGTTGCAAAACGTATTTATCGTTATAATCCGGACATGAAATTGATACTTTTAGTTCGTGAACCTGTTTCACGTGCTATTTCCGAATATTTTTTTATACGTAATTTGATGGCAGAGAATATAGCAATATGGGAAGATCCTGAAGGGAAATATAAAGATAAATTGTTAGATTCCGATCACTATCCTTTATCATGGTTCGTAGGAGAAGAATTGAAAATAATGAAAGAAACAGGTTCTTTTAGTTTTTCTACAGTTTTATTCCCGGATTTTGTTCGACGAGGTTTGTATTGTGAACAGTTAAAATGGTATTATCAGTACTTTAAACCGGAACAAATCTTGATTTTGGAAAATAAAGATTTGAAGTATCGACCGATAGAAACGTTGAAACAGGTTGAATCTTTCTTGAATATACCTCATTGTAATTGGGAAAATGAGAAAAAGGTAAACTCCAACATTGGAGTTTACACTCATCAGATATCTGATGAGTGTAAACAAATGTTATATGAGTTTTATAAACCTTGGAACGAGAAATTTTTTGATATGATCGGTTACCGTATGGATTGGTAATCAGGAAATTTATCCCATGAATCTTAAAGAACAAATATTAGCAGTCATCCGATTGGAGGATGTAATCGAACGTTATCTGCCGTTGCGTAAGAACGGCGGTTCGGCCAATACTTTGACGGGGCTTTGTCCATTCCATGATGATCGGCATCCGTCGTTCTGTGTCAACGTGAAGAAACAGTATTACAAATGCTTTGTTTGTGGTGAAGGAGGCGATGTGTTTAAGTTTGTACAGAAGATGGAAGGGTGCGACTTCCATCAGGTATTGAAGATACTGGCCGGATGGTACGGATTGTCGGGTGAAGATGATTATTTATCGGCAAAGCCTTTACCGGTAAAAAACAAAAGCCGATCGGTGTCGACAGATGTTGTCAGCCAGGCAGCCAGAGATCATTTGCTGCGTAATCATCAAATGATGCAGGGGCTTTTAAAGGAGTATGTTCCGGAAAATGATCAATTGCAAAGTACTTACCAGGTGTTTGAAGTCGGTATTGCTCCTTCGTCTCTGCCTTATGACTATCACTCTTTCGCCAATCGTCTGATTTTTCCTGTTCGCAACGAACGGGGTAAACTGGTTGCATTTGCCGGTCGTTACCGGGGGGAAACGAAAGGAACTGATATCCGTAAATATGTCAATTCGCCGGATAGTCCGGTCTATCATAAAGGAGAGATTCTGTATGGTTTGTATCAGGCACAGGAAGCGATCCGGCAGCATGGTTTTGTGTATATCACCGAAGGGTATAAAGACGTGCTTGCCATGCATGCTGCCGGGTTTCGTAATACTGTAGCCTTGTGTGGAACCGCGCTGACCGAGCAACAAATGGTTTTACTCAGCCGATATACCTGGTATGCTATTGTGATGCTCGATGGCGACGAGGCCGGTCAGACGAATGCTATAAAATCAGCGCGCCTATTGTCAGGAAAGGGCTTTTCTGTCGGACGGATTGTTCTCGAACCGAAACATGACCCGGATTCCCTGCTTTGTCAGATGGGGCGTGAGGCGTTTATCGACTATATGAAAGCTGCAACCCGTTTTAGCCGCCTGGAAGTTTATGAAGCTACTTTGCTGAGGAGAATAAAACAGATATTATCCCAATTACGTATGGCATTGACGGTAGAGGAGCGGAGGGAATTGTTTGTCCGCATGATCCCTTTGCATAAACGGTTAGCTAAAGTTACGGAACTTTTAGCACATTCTCCGATACTGAAAGCGGATTGGTTATTAGATTATTAAATATAATTGTACTATTATGATTGTCGATAAAGAGCGCAAGGTAATATACTTGCATAATCCTAAATGCGGAGGGACTTTTCTGAGAAATATTTATATTGAAAAATATGGAAAGACAGATGCTACGAAATGGTGGAAGGCATACGATCGTAAAAATGGAACGGATCTGGGGCATATTACTTATAAAGATTTACCGCGTTTTATTCCGGAATGGGAGGAATACCGGATTGTTGTGATGGTACGTAATCCTTATAATCGTTTTTATTCTGCTGTTAAGGAATTGACAAAGCATTCAAATAATGTGGGAAGGTTTCCACAACTTCCGGTAATCATGTTGGATGAGTATCAGGAATCAAATCTTTTAAGAAAGATTTATCTGCGTACGATATGTCTTAAGACATATCGTTTACGGAAGCTCAGTACGGCTTCCGTAAACGATATCTGTTATCAAATTCTTAGATGTTCCGATCAGGATTTTTATTTACGTAATAAGAGAATACCCTGGTTAAATCCTCAAAGTTATTTTTTAGGAAAGAATGTTGAGGTTTTTCAGTATGAATCTGAAAGTGATTGGAAAAAACTACTGGAACTTTTAGAGCTGTCCGATTATCAAAACAGAGTGTCGATTGCAAGAGATTATGCGATGTCCGAAGATATCCGGAGTATGATCATGAAAGCATATCCGGAAGATAGGGTAATATATCAGGGGTATATTTGAATGAAATGTTAAAAAGAGGTAGAATGAAAACTAAAAAAGATGTTTTAATATCGGTGATTATTCCTATTTATAACAGGGGGGATTGTCTGGCTTATTGTTTAGACTCAGTTTTAAATCAGACGTTTACGTGTTGGGAGTGTATTTTGATCGATGACGGTTCGACTGATGATACGTTTTCCGTATGTCGTCGGTATGCCGGGAAAGATTCCCGTTTTCGGATATTTTGTCAACCGAATAAAGGAGTTTCGGATGCCCGTAATCATGGATTGGAACAGGCACAAGGGAAATACATCGCATTTATAGATAGTGATGATTGGGTGGAGGATAATTATTTACAATTATTATACGAATCTGTCAGTGAGGATGATATGCTTCCGCTCTGTGGTTTGCAACTGGAAGGGATGGACCGTATGAATCTGTTTGTGGAAAGTGACAGATTGTATTTGTTGGATAATGAGGTGACCGATCTCTTGATTGACCATTTTATTAGCGGAGACCTATTGAGAGGCCCGGTCAGTAAGTTATATAATAGATGTGTGATAGAAAAACATCGAATCCGCTTCCCTTCCGGTATCAGCTGGGGTGAAGATACAATCTTTAATTTCGTTTATTTGCGGTATATCAACAAAGTAAAGGGAGTTCCATATTTTTTATATCATGTTGTCAGACGGGGTGAATCGCTATCGGTAAGTGCAAGATATAATAATTTCTTAACAGATTCGAACCTAAGGATATATGATAGCATTTTCGGTTTTGTAAAAGCGAAGAATATCGATGATCCGGTTGTAAAGAATCATATAGATGATCTGTATGTAACTATGGTTTTTCAAACGCTTGCAGGCATACTTCATGTGCATGGCCGGCTATCGTGGAAAGAACGTTATAAACAAATGGAATGGCTGATGTCACAGGTCGATAGAGGCAAATTCAAAAAATATTTGTTTAAATCATTCGGATCTGCGTATAAAGCTTTTGCCGTATATTTCAGGCTACCTGTTCTGCTTTTTTCATTTTATGAGATAAAATATCTTTTTCTGTCCCTAAAAAATAACTAATGTATAATGAATGAGAATAATTTATTACATGATATGAAAATGATGTTTAAATATTGGATCAAAATTTTGTGTATTTATTTACTGGGGCAGTCGAATAAAAAAATAGATTTTATGATTATTGGCGCCCAGAAATGTGGAACAACAGCTTTGTCTGCTTATATGAATAAGCATCCGTTTTGTACCGGTTCGAATAATAAGGAGCCTTTGCTTTTTACGAAGTATTATAAAGAGAAACTGGGATTGAAGAGAATAGTGGAATATTATTGTTTTAATAAGTTCTTAAAAAACAGAGGAAATTGTCTATTCTTCGAAGCTACTCCCGACTATATTTATGAAGAAGAGGTTCCGGCACGTATTTACCGGTATAATCCTCAGATTAAAATGATCTTTTTGGTTCGTGAGCCTGTTAGCCGGGCTATATCCGAGTATAATATGGGATGCCGTTATGCAATAGAAAAGAATCTATGTGTACGGGAAGATCCGGATCGTGAATATTTCGATTGTTTAAAACAACCGGACAGGTATCCTTTTCGTTGGTTCGTAGAAGAAGAGTTTCGAAAAATGAAGGAAACAGGCTCTCGTTTACCCTCTGCTTTTCATTACCCCGATATGATTCGGCATGGCTTCTATAATGAGCAATTGGAGCGATATTATCAATATTTTAACCCGGATCAGTTCTTGATTTTGGATAGTAAAGACCTGAAAGAAAAGAAGCGGGAAACCTTATCAGCCATAGAAGACTTTTTGGAAATTCCTCATTATGATTGGCCGGAGAATGAGTTGGAAAACTCCAACATTGGAGTTTATACTCAGCAGGTACCTGCTGAGTATAAACAATTCCTAAAAGAATATTTTAAACCATGGAATGAAAAGTTTTTTGAGTTGATAGGAAAGCGGATGGACTGGTAATAATATAATTAAATTCTTAATCGGAATGCTTCGTACTATTTTTTTTTATCTTTTTTATTGGAAGGAAAAACTGCGCTTATCCGGAAGAGTAACCTTCAACGGTTTTACGATTATCTATGCTTTTAAAGGTTCCCATATTTACTGGGGGCGAAATATTAGAATCAACAGCCATCCTTTATCCAATCTGGCGGGTATGCATCAATATGCCATTTTTGTAGCGCGTGACGGCGGAGTTATTCGCTTGGGTAACAATCTTGCTTTATCCGGTTCTACTATCTATGCACTCGAATCGATCGAGATCGGCGATAACACGCAGATAGGTGCAAATACAATCATAATGGATAGCGATTTCCATCCTTTGGACGTTGCTGCGCGACGGATAAACGACCGGGCTTCCATTCGTAAAAAGCCTGTACGTATCGGCAACGATTGTTTTATCGGCATGAATGTGATTATTTGCAAAGGGACAGTGTTGGGGGATCGTTGCATTGTAGGGGCGGGTAGCGTTGTTTGCGGAGTTTTCCCTGACGATTCTGTGATTGTGGGGAATCCGGCACATGTAAAGAAAACCAATCGGTCAAAATAAAATTCAATATATATAGAAATGAAAGTTGTACATGTCATAAATTCCATGAGTTTAACTCATGGAGGGCCTGCTTATTCCACTTACCAGACTGTTAAAGGGCTAAATGGTTTGGGAGTAGACACGCAGATATTAACCAGACAGATACTTGGCGGAGAAACACCGATATCTACGGAACCGTTTATTCATTATCTGCCTGTCCCTCCTTTTTACTATGAACGTTGGGGATATGCAACGGTTTTTCCGAAAACATTATCATCGATTCCGGATGTGGATGTTTATCATATTCAGGAGTTATGGCAATATCCGGGATATGCTGCAGGACGATATGCCCGAAAAAACTCTCGTCCCTATGTGGTCACTTTGCGTGGCGGTATGTATCCGGAGGCCATGAAGCATTCTTCATGGATCAAGAAAATATCGTTGTTGCTCTATGAACGGCGGTTATTACAGAAAGCCGCCTGTACGCACGTCACTTGCACGGAAGAGATGGAGCATTATTGGGCATTGGGATTTACCAATCCCGTAGCCGTTATTCCGAATCCGCTGGAACCATGTGAAGTAGCGAAACCTCTTTGGGCGGATGGAAAGAAACGAATAGGCTATTTGGGACGTTTACATCCCCGCAAACGGGTGGAACGTCTGCTGGAAATATGGAAACGTTTGAAGGAACCGGGTGAACTGCTGATTATGGGAAACGGTGATCCGGATTATGTCGCTTTTTTGAAAAAGGAAGTGGAACGTCTTCAATTGTCTGATGTTCGTTTTTCCGGTTGGGTATCCGGAATAGAAAAAAACAGATTACTGGTTTCGTTGACTTGTCTGGTGGTGCCGAGCGATTTTGAAAATTTCGGAATGATCGTACCGGAAGCTTTGCTGCAAGAAGTTCCGGTCATAGCATCGACCGGTTCTCCCTGGAAAGAACTGGAAACAGAACGGTGCGGTTGGTGGGTAAAAAATGATGTGGATAGTTTGACGGTAGCAGTACGGGAGGCTTTATCGCTGGATAAAGAAGATTTACAGACCATGGGGAAACGGGGACGCCGGTTGGTGAAGGATAAATATTCCATAGATGTCGTCTCCCGTCAGATGGAACAGCTGTATGCCTGGGTTACCGGGCAAGGTGATAAACCTGAATTTGTATATGATTAAAACAATAAATATTTATCAACATGAACAAGAATGATTTAGCAAAAGAAATAGCAGGCCGTATGTCGGTAACAGCTACGCAAGCTCAACGTTTTATAGATACGATGGATGAAGTGATTACCGAGTCGTTAAAATGTAACGAGTCTGTTTTAATACAAAATTTCGGTCATTATGTGCCTTGGAAACAAGCAAAGCGTATGGGGCGTAACCCGCGGACCGGGCAGGAGTGTATCATCAGGGAGCGTATAAGTGTCAAATTCAAACCGGGTAAAGGACTGATTGATAAAATAAATGGGGAATGATTGGTTATGAAAAAGTTTAAAGGATTGTTTTTGGGCTGGATATTGACCAGCTTGTTGCTTTCTTGCGGCTCGGTGAAGGATATTGCTTATCTGCAGGGAGGAGACAGTTTGTTTGACAGGATGGCTGTTACCGATACTTTTGAAATGAAGATCAGAAAAGACGATATACTCGATATTGTGGTGAGTTGTGCAGATCCGACATTGTTGACTCCTTTTAATATTAATTCAGTAGGATATGGCATGGGGTATTCCGGTACAATAAGTAATAACCGGGGGTATCTTGTGGAAGCGGATGGGACTATCAATTTCCCTTTATTAGGGAAGATAAAAGTGGCAGGCTTATGCCGGAGAGAACTGAGAGAATTCATACAGGAGGGGCTGAAAAAAGAAGGGTATATAAAAGATCCGATCGTTACAGTCCGTTTTCTGAATTTTCGCATTATGGTGTTAGGAGAAGTTGCCCGTCCCGGAACATTTAACATCACTTCAGAAAGGGTTACCTTGTTCGAAGCGTTAAGCCTGGCGGGTGACTTGACGATACATGGACGCCGTAACCGGGTGGCAGTGGTACGCGAACAGGATGGGGAACGTACTATATTATATCATGATCTCCGGTCGAGGGATGTGTTCAAATCTCCGGATTATTATCTGCAACAGAATGATATGGTTTATGTAGAGCCTAACCGGGTAAAAGCGGAAACCAGTACGCATAATCAGTTTACCAGTTTGGGTACATGGGTATCTTTTGCTTCGTTCGTCATGTCGGTTTGTGTACTTATTTTTAAATAAAATCTTATGAACGAGGAAAAACCTTATATTGAGAACTGGACTCTTAAAAGTGATTTTAACTTACGTGCAATTCTGGATGTTCTGATTGCCAAATGGTATTGGTTTATGTTGTCGGTCGTGTTCTGTCTGGGCGTAGCCTATGTGTATACAAAATCGGTTCCGGTGGTTTATAAACGGGAGGCTGTTGTACAGATTAAGAATAAAAAGAAAACAGAGGAAGCTTTTAATGAAAAGCAGATATTTGATGACAATAACTATAATGTTGATGGAGAAATATTGATTTTCAAATCGCGTATGCTGATGCGGAAAGTTGTCGACAAACTAGGCTTGAATATCGGGTATACAATAGATAAAGGGCTGACAAGTGAGGTTTTATATGCAGATGTTCCTTTGGCGATCAGTTTCCCTGATTCGACATTTATTCGTCCGGCAACATTTTCGATTATCCCATTGGAAAACGATCGTTTCAGAATTGAAGGGTTGGAAGACGATCCGGACGGAGTGATGGAATATACTTTTGGTAAACTGCTGGATAGTCCGATCGGGCGGATGCTTGTAACCCGAACTTCTTTTTTTACGGATGACTGGCTGGGTGTCCCGATACAGATTGCCTGTGCGGAGAAAGAAGCGCTTGTTTCTTCGTTGCTGGGTGGACTTGAGGCAGGGCGTTCGGTAAAAGATGCCAATCTGATCACATTGACCTATCAGGATATGAATCCGAAAAGAGGGGATGATATACTGAATATGTTAATACAGGTGTATGTGGACGAGGCGATGGTAGATAAAAATGTAATTATACGGAATACGGCTGTCTTTATCGATGAACGGTTACAGTTGATCAATGAAGAATTGGGTAATGTGGAAGGGGATATTGAGGAATATCGGAAACGGAATCAATCGGTAGATTTCGGGTGGGAAACCCGGATTTCTTTGGAAAATAGGAACCTATACGATCGGGAGGTCGCCGAACTGACTACTCAGATCGAATTGATCGGCCTGATCCGGCAGTATTTGCATGATCCCCTGAAAGAAGAACGTTTGCTTCCGGCTAATACAGGCATTGCGAACGTTGGAATAGAGGCTATGATTGAAAAATACAATACCGTATTGCTGGAACGGGATAAATTGAAGATCAACGCAGGGGATAATAGCCCGGCCGTTAGGGAGCGAAATGAGGAGCTGATCTCTTTACGGCGTACCATCAGTGAAAGTTTAGGGAATACGAAAGATGCTGTCAATTCGAAACTGGATTTTACCCGTCGTAAACAGATGTTGGAAGCTAAAAAGATCAATAATTTCCCTACGCAACAGAAATATGTTTTGTCGGTGGAACGGCAGCAGAAAATTAAAGAAGAACTGTTCCTGTATTTATTGAATAAACGGGAGGAAAACGCGTTGACACTGGCAACAGCCGATAGTAACCTCCGGATTGTCGATGAGGCTTACGATGCAGGTCGTGCGGGAGCCAATACGTTGGTGATTCTGCTGGGGGCTTTCCTTGCCGGTCTATTCATACCTGCAATGTCTTTCTATATTCGATATTTATTGAATGTCAAGGTACGTGGCCGTAAGGATATAGAGGATAACCTGACAATTCCCTTCCTGGGAGAAATACCTCGAAAACCGGCCAAATCGGATATGGTGCTGGTTCGGGAACAAGGGCGTGATCCGATCTCTGAATCCTTCCGTATTATTCGTTCCAATCTGGATTTTATGTTGGAGAAAAAATCGAAAACGCAATCCATTATGTTTACTTCGTTTAATCCGGATTCGGGAAAGACTTTTATATCATCTAATCTGGCGGTGGCTTTGGCTTTAACAGGCAAGCGGGTTATTTTGCTGGAGATGGATATTCGCAAGGGATCGGAGAAAGATGATAAGGGGAAAATTGTACCGGGACTGACGAATTATCTGTCCGGTAATATCACAGATACCGGAAGTATTATCCGGACAAGCCGTTGGTATTCGAATCTGGATGTGATAGCTTCCGGACCGGTACCTCCCAATCCGTCAGAACTTTTGTTAAATAGTCGTTTAGACGAACTGATGGCAGAACTTAGAGAACGGTATGAGTATATCCTGCTGGATACGGTTCCTTATGGGATTGTGGCGGATGCTCAGGTAATCAGCCGGGTTGCCGATCTGTGTGTCTATGTGATTCGGGAAGGGGCTATGGATCGCAGATTATTGCCTGAAGTAGAAAAATTATATGCTACCGGTAAATTACCGCGTATGGCAGTAGTATTGAATGAGGCTCGTTACCAATATGCGGGATATAGTTATTACGGGTATTACGGGAGTTATGGATATTATGAATATGGTCATAGAAAAAAGAAGAAAAGATGAAAATAAAGACTTATCTGATAAATATAAAGGAATCGACAGAGCGTAAAGAGAGAGTATTACGGGATATTTCGGGTTATTCTTTACTGGATGTGGAAATAGTAGAAGCGGTCAACGGTAAGAAACTTTCCGAAGAGAAAAAGGATTCGTTATTCGATCGGAAACGTTTTATGTGGCAATATGCCCGTGAACCATTGGACGGAGAAATCGGATGTACTTTAAGCCATCGGGAATGTTATCGCAGATTACTGGAATCTGACAACGAATATGCGTTAATACTGGAAGATGATGTTCGTTTTATGTATCCGGATGATGTGGAATTTGTTTTGAAAAAGGCTGTCGGTATGTTGCTTTCCTGTAAAAACAGTATTATTACCCTGACTCATCATCATATTTATTTTTCTAAAAGACTTTGGAGTATGAAAAACTACTCTTTTTATCGTATATGGACTGCTTATGGAACATGTGCTTATCTAATCAACCGGAGTGCTGCAAAAAAGTTATTGTCAATTGATAAACCTTTTATTTTAGCAGATGATTTTCAATATATATGTTTGGAAGGCATTTATATTCAGGGAATATATCCCTGGTTGGCATTGGATGCTTCAACCATGAAGTCGATTTCTTCGGAAATAATAGACAACAGGGATAATATAGCCTATATAAAAATTCCATTTAAGTATCGGTTGAAAAAAAGTATATTAGGAAAATTTAGAGGTCTGCTTTTCCGGATGCATATTTTAAAATGGCGTTGATTCAATGAGATCTTTTACTTTTTCAATTATAGTGCCGGTTTATAATAGCGAGTCTTTTATAAAGGTTTGCCTTGATAGTATATTGGAGCAAACTTATCCGGATTTTGAATTATTGTTGATCGATGACGGTTCGACCGATCGAAGTGGTGAGATATGCGATAAATATGCCGGAAAAGATTCTCGCATACGGGTATTTCATGAAAAGAACGAGGGCGTTTCCGCTTCCAGAAACAAAGGTCTGGAGATGGCTTCCGGGCGGTATGTCAATTTTGTGGATTCGGATGATTGGGTCTCTCCTGATTACCTGCAATCGTATGTAGATGCCAGGAAAGATTTCGACTATGATATTGTGTATACGGAGATGGTAAGACATTATAAGGGACAAGAACGTTTTGTTCAATTGCCGGATTGTTCGGCTGTTTGTCCGGAAGATTTACCATATATATTGAACCGTTTATTCGACAATGGTGAATTTGGATATGCCTGTAATAAATCGCTGAAAAGGGAGATTGTCGATCGTTGTGGGATACGGTTTGATCGTCGGATTTCTTTCTTTGAAGATATGATATTTATGTTGGATTTTTGTTTGAATATTCAATCTGTTCGTTTATATCCTGCGCAGATATACAATTACAGAATTCATTTATCATCACAGTCGTTTAATCGGAATATTGGTTTTAAAAAACATTATTTAGCCTGTATCACCAGTTGTGATAAAGCAACGATATTGGCCCGGAAAATAGATAATCCCCAATTGTATGAGACCATAAAAAGGTATTGTTCTTCTAGCAGGCAAATAACGGTAATGAATATGTATCGGGTAAATAAAATACCTAAACGAAAAGAACGGTTGGCGTATTTAAAAAAGTTGCATGATCGCTCTCCTATCGATGGTTGGAATAAGGGGATAGTAGGAGTGGGATTGAATATAAAAAATATTTTATTGGCTGATTTATTTCTGATGACCATTTTTACTCTGGGACGGTTATTGCGGAGTTTGAAAAATAGTAGATAATACTCTGATGTATAATAAAGATGACTACACAAAGAGAAATAAGAAAGATCGATATTATTGAAAAATTCAGTCCGCGACATCCCTCCATCGCTGGTCGGTCTGTTAAATTAATGGCAGATATTCTTCATTCAAACGGGTTGGATGTACATACATTTTCGATAGATGCTGTTTACAAGGGACAAGTTGCGGAAAAGATCCGGCTTCCGTATCCGGTGACGGAATTGAAAGCTATTTACAATGGTAATAATAAAATACTCCGTTTACTGGTAGGCTTACTAGATGGTTTTCGCCTGGTGTTCAGCGCGTGTAGAATGACGGATGCGGATGTGCGGATTGTCCTGACCAATCCATCGCTGATCAATTTTTGGGCGGCTCTATTTAAATATTTCAGTCGCTCTCGCTGGGTATTCTGGACGATGGATTTATATCCTGATGCATTTTGTTCGGCTGGATTGGTTAAGTCGACAAATCCGTTATTCAGGATTATCCATCATTGGGTATATCAGACGGCTCCGGATTATATGATTGCGTTAGGTGAAAGGCAATATGCTTATCTGAAAGAAAAGTATAAAAAAGAGATTCCGCATACTGTTCTTCCTGCCGGGGTGAATATCATGAAACAAGTAAAAGAAATGCCGGACTGGAAAGAAGGTAATAAGGATAAAATAACTATGTGCTATGCCGGGAATCTGGGAGAGGCTCACGATGCTTTGTTTCTTTTTCAGTTAATAGACCGGATGGATCCTGAAAAGTTTATGATGCTTTTGGCTCTTTATGGTTCAAAGGCTAATTGGCTATTGGAAAAGGTGAGATTTAAACAAGGAGTAGTTATAGTCAATCATGTAGAACTGGAGTTTATCGATATAAATATAGCATCTTTATTACCCTGCTGGAATCATGTATGTGTGCCTTCGAAAGTTGTCAGCGCTATTTGTGCAGGAACTTCGGTTTTGTATAATGCTTCGGAATATTCAGAAGGTTATTGTATGTTTCCAAAGGCTCTTTGGTTAATCAGCGAAACAGATGATTATGAGCGGTCGATTGTCGATTTTTATCATTCTGTGACTAGGGAGATAATCGATACAAAGAAACAGGCTGCCAGAGAATATGCCCGACAACTGGTTGTTATGCAGGAAAATGCTTTTCAGGAAATTATTCAATATTGTAAAAATACAAAATGAAATGAAGATCACACTTATTGGTGCTTCCGGGTTTGTCGGTACCCGGTTGATAGAATATCTTCGACCGACACTTTATTCGCTGCAGAATATAGATAAAAGACAAAGTTTATCTTATCCAAAGATCACAACGGTAGCCAATGTATTGGATAAGGAGAAACTTGTTTCTTTATTGGCAGGAACGGATGTTGTTGTTTTGTTGGCAGCAGAACATCGGGATGATGTATCTCCCGTATCCCTTTATTATGACGTGAATGTAGGTGGTATGCGTAATACGCTGAAAGCAATGGAGATCAATGGAATCAAACGGATTATCTTTACCAGCTCGGTTGCCGTTTATGGATTGAACAAGAAATGTCCGGATGAAAATCATCCGGCAGATCCTTTTAATCATTACGGGAAAAGTAAATGGGAAGCGGAGCTAGTGTTGCAGAAATGGTATCAAACTCATTCTGACTGGAATATAAACATAATCCGTCCGACGGTTATATTCGGTGAACGCAATAGGGGGAATGTTTATAATTTACTTCGGCAAATATCGAGTGGCAAATTCCTGATGGTGGGAAATGGCAATAATAAGAAGTCGATGGCTTATGTCGGTAACATTGTAGCGTTTCTTGAATTCCTGATTACGGAAAAGACAGCAGGTTATAACGTTTACAATTATGTGGATCAACCGGATTTTACCATGAATGAACTGGTTGAACATGTGAGTAAAGTCTTGAAGATACATATTCCGACAACTCATTTCCCATTTTGGTTAGGAATGTTGGGTGGATATTGTTTCGATTTGTTAGCCTTTTTATCCCGCCGAAAGCAAACGATCAGTTCTGTCCGGGTAAAGAAGTTTTGTGCTACGACCCAGTTTAATGCAGGAAAAATGCAACAATCGGGTTTTAAAGCTCCGTATACACTAGGGGAAGGGTTGGCAAAGACACTGGAGTTTGAGTTTTTATAATTAGTGAAGTGCCCCCGAAAGTTTTTTGTCTAACTTTCGGGGGCACTTTCTTTTGACACATCTTCATTTTTTATTTAATGGAGTTCTGTTAGTGGTTGCGATTGGCTATTTTCTTCTGTTTCCTCTTCTGTTTCTTCTTCTTTATACCAGTTGATCTTCCGGGAGAAGAACATGATGACTCCGAGTATGAGGAATAGGCCGATGCTTCCGATTAGTAAGGCAACGTCTTCGAGTTGCAGAACGACATAAAGGAAAATGTAGAGTGTACATAACATGGCGGTCAGTGCTCCGGTTTGCATTTTGTTTTTAAAGATGCTGTGGGCATAAACCGTTATCAGTCCAATGGTGGCTATACTGGCAATCAGGTAGGCAATGCCGAAATTGATCTGTTCAGAGATCGATAAAAGCAGGCTGTAGAACAGGATCAGGGCTATACCTACCAGCAAATACTGAATAGGGTGGATACGTTTTTTTGTCAGTATTTCAACAAAGAAAAAGACAACAAATGTAAGAGCTATAAACATAAAAGCATATTTGGCAGACCGCATGTTTTGTTGGTAATGATTTACCGGATCGATCAGGTTGACTCCGAAAGAGCTGTCTTCGAATGTTTCGGCCTGGTTATCGATCCATGTTTCAGGTATGCTGCGATTGAAGCGAAGGATGCTCCAGTTTGCGTCGAAACCGTTTTCGGTAATAGTATGTTCGGGACTGAAGTTACCGATAAAGCCTGGTGATTTCCAGGTACCTGCTACATGAACTTTGGACGTTTTACCTATCGGGATGAAATTGATATTGCTACTTCCGTTTAACTTCAATTTGCAGTTGAAATTTAATGCATGACCAGTCAATAGAGAGTCGGGATTGTTTAAACTGATAACCAATACTTTTCCCATTAACCGGTCATTGTTACCGGCTGCTTCGACCGGATATTGTTTGTTGTCGAAAGTAAAGTCGATGTTATCCGTGATACCTCTTAAGTCGGAAACGCCGATCGTAAGGAAAGCCTGATCCCAATGTATGGTGCTATTATCGATCTTTTGGAAATTGATCTTTTCAAAATTTCCGGATATGTCTAATTCACTTTTGTAAAGGATCGTTTTATAGATTCCGTAATATCTTTCTTCCGGGTACAATTGGGTATTGATATTCAAATTTTCAGGAGTGATATTGAGGATGTGCTCCTGAAACATTGTTTTATTGTTAGAACCTTCATGCGTGGTCGTGTAGGGGATAGAGAGTATAGGACCGCAGATGGTCTGGGCGTTACTCCATTTGGCATTGATCTTTTCGATCGTTTCAACACTTCTGTCTTGCCGTTCCCGTATCAGATCCTGGATCATGAATCCGGGGATCAGTAGGATAAGGGTCAGAAAGCCGATAATCAGTGCTTTAAATGTAATGGACTGATTGATTTTTGCTGCTTTTTTGATTGTTGTTTCCATAATCTTAACCTGTTTATTATAGTTTAAAAGTACTTTGCGTTTCAAAGTAAATGGGTAAAAAAATTATTTGATGAGTTCTTCCAATGCGTCCAGGTGTTCCCTGAAGCATTTTCTACCTTCTTCAGTAATCATATATTGTGTGTTAGGTTTCCTGCCGATGAATTGCTTGGAGGACTGGATGTATCCGATGTTCTCCAGGGCTTTCAAATGGCTTGCCAGGTTTCCGTCGGTCAGCTCCATCAGTTGCTTCATGGTGTTGAAGTCAGCCGATTTGTTTACCGACAGGATAGACATGATACCCAGTCGTATCCGGCTTTCGAAAGCTTTATTTAATTTGGACAGTATGTTTTTCATGCTTTCTTCAAGTCATATTTGATGTACATAGCCGTTCCGTAAATGATATGGCAGACTCCGAATCCGATTGTCCAAAGCAGGAGGCTCCGGTCGGGAAACAAAGCGGCGATGATACCCAAAGCTACTTCTGTCAAACCCAGGTAGTGGACTTCGTCGAGAGTATATTTGGATACATTGATCAAGGCAAGACCATAAAAAACAAGTGTCATGGTGATTGCCATCTCCAGGTCGCCGCGCAACAGGAAAATAAGAGCAAAGATCCCTCCGGTAACAAGGGGGACACCAAGGCTGTAAAGTGTTCTTTTTATCAGACTTTTGGAGGGCATCAGGTTATTCTTTACAGATTTTCTCCAGGAGAAGTAGATTCCGAAACAAATAGAAAAGAGCAAGACAGCCGCTGCATCCGTGATCAGCAAAGTGATCTCGCGGAACATCGCTTCGTGTGTCGTATTGAAGTCGGCATTTGCCGGTTCTCTCAGAATATGAAAGTAGGCGAGTGCTGCCCCGATGATCGCTATAACTCCGGCCGATATACCAGACAAACCGCTTAACGAAAGGAACTTGGATGATCTTTCCATCATCTCGCGAATAGCTTTTATGTCTTCTACTTGTTTGTTCATATACTTACAATAAAAAGTACTTTGTGACGCAAAGTTAGTGAGGATTCCGGATATTCCAAATATAAGAAGGAGTTTTTTTATGTGTATTATGAATCAGGATTAAGGTTTAGTAGATTGTTTTCATTGAATTATGCTCTTTTTTGAAGGGAAATATATAACTTTGTATTCGAAAAACTGTCACATGTGACATTTATTAGCAAAATAATGATTGTAAACAGAAGTACATATATAGACAAGCTCCAACGATCTAAAGGCAACGGTCTTATTAAAATTATAACAGGGCTGCGCCGTTCCGGCAAATCATTCCTGCTAAAAAAACTTTTCCGTCAACATTTGATGGATGAAGGAGTTTTGGATGATCATATCATTGTCATTGATATGGAGAGTAGGAAAAACAAAGCATTCAAAGATCCTGATTACTTGTTGGATTGGATAGACGGTCGGATGGTCGATGATTCTACTTATTACATCATTGTCGATGAGGTTCAAGAAGTAAAGGATTTTGTGGAAGTCCTTTCCAGCTTGTCTGTAACGGAAGGTACGGATGTATATGTAACAGGATCCAATTCGCGCTTCCTTTCATCGGACGTTGTTACAGAGTTCAGGGGACGAGGTGACGAGATTCATGTATGGCCGTTGTCATTCCATGAGTTCATGTCCGTGTATGAAGGCTCGAAGGAAGACGGATGGGCTGAATATTTGATGTATGGCGGTTTGCCACAATTGCTGACGCAGGATGGTGACGACAAGAAGTCCGAGTTTCTTCAGCGTTTGTACCGCACTGTTTATTTGCGTGATATTTATGAACGGAACAATATCGAATTGAAGCCCGAGTTTGAAGAACTTTCCCAAGCGCTTGCCTCAAGTGTGGGTGCTCCCGTGAATGCGTCGAACATAGCCAATACATTCAAGTCGGTAAGTAATGTTCGGAATATATCCGATAAGACCGTATCCACATATCTGGAATATATGCAGGACGCATTTCTGATTGAGAAGTCGGAGCGATACGATATAAAAGGACGTAAATATATCGGTTCTTTATATAAGTGCTATTATCAGGATATCGGTTTGAGAAATGCCATTCTTTCATTCCGGCAGATCGAGCCCACACATCTGATGGAGAATGTTATATATAACGAAATGAGGAGACGCGGCTGGATTGTGGATGTAGGTAATATCTATCACCGTGTTAGGAATTCAGAAGGACAGCAACTAAGGGTAACGTTAGAGGTGGATTTCGTTTGTAACAAAGGAAGCGAACGAATCTATATTCAGTCGGCATGGCGTATGCCGGATGAAGAGAAGATGAAACAGGAAAAGCGTTCGTTGCGTTTGGTTGGCGATTCTTTCAGAAAGTTGTTAATAGTGGGTGAGCATACTAAATCATGGAGTGACGAGAGCGGTATACAAATGATGAGTATCTATGATTTCTTGCTCGACATGACAAGTACAGAGAAAGGGTAGTTGTTTCTATTGCGCTATCTGCAATGTGATAGCTTAGAATTAATAAATGCTTATCTTTGTAGCCTAAATAAAACGAGCAAACATGGAAAATAAAACGATATTACCGGCTGAATGGTATCCGCAAAGTGCGGTTCAACTAACCTGGCCGCATGAAGGGACGGATTGGGAGCCGATACTCGACGAGGTCGTACCTTGTTTTGTGGAGATTGCCAAAGAGGTGATCAAGCGGGAGAAGTTATTGGTTGTTTGTCCGGATGAATCGGCGGTACGCTCTCAGTTGGGAGATGTGGATTATAGCCGTATTATTTTCCGGGAGATGGAGACAAACGACACCTGGGCACGCGACCACGGAGGTATTTCCGTCTTCGAGGAAGGTACTCCGGTTGTGTACGATTTCGTATTCAACGGCTGGGGAATGAAATATGCAGCTAGTCATGATAATCTGATCACGCGGAAGTTGTTCCATAGTAAAACATTTACAGAGGAGGTGATCCCTGTCAATATGCAACCGTTCGTGTTGGAAGGCGGTAGTATCGAGTCGGATGGCAAAGGTTCTTTGCTGACTACGGTAGAATGTCTTTCCTCCGTGAACAGGAATGAATATCTTCAGCAGGAAGAACTGGAAAATTATCTGAAACAGGTGTTCGGCCTGAACCGTATTTTGTGGCTGGAGAGCGGTTATCTAGCTGGTGACGATACCGATAGCCATGTCGATACATTGGCCCGTTTTTGTAGTGAAGATACGATCGCTTACGTACAATGTACGGATGAAGAAGATGAGCATTATGCCGAATTGCAGGAGATGGAGGAAGAGCTGAAAGAGTTTAAGCAAGAGAATGGCGAACCCTACCGGCTGATCGCTTTGCCAATGGCTGATAAAGTGGAATGGGAGGGTGAACGTTTGCCGGCTACCTACGCAAATTTCCTGATTATAAACGGAGCGGTACTGGTTCCTTTCTATAATTCACCGAAAGATGAGGTTGCAAAAGCGGCTTTGCAGACGGCGTTCCCGGACAGAGAGCTTGTAGGTATTAATTGTTTACCGTTAATTAAACAACATGGTTCATTGCATTGCGTGACGATGCAGTATCCGAAAGAGTTCGTTAATTGAAAATTGAAAATTAAATGAAAGTAGGATTAATCCAACAGGCGAACACCTGTGACCGGTTAGATAATATAAAGAAACTGAAAAATAATATCCGGTTTTGCGCTGAAGAAGGGGCGGAGCTGGTTGTTTTGCAGGAATTACATAATGGCTTGTATTTCTGCCAGACGGAAGATACTGGGCTATTCGATCTGGCAGAAACGATTCCGGGGCCCTCCACGGAAGAGTTCGGTGCGTTGGTTAAAGAACTGGGAATCGTGCTGGTGCTTTCCCTCTTTGAGAAACGTGCTCCGGGATTGTATCATAACACGGCTGTCGTGCTTGAGAAAGACGGAACGATTGCCGGAAAGTACCGGAAGATGCATATACCGGATGATCCGGCTTATTATGAGAAGTTTTATTTTACTCCCGGTGACCTGGGATTCGAGCCTGTCGAAACTTCCGTCGGCAAACTGGGCGTATTGGTTTGCTGGGACCAGTGGTATCCGGAAGCAGCCCGCCTGATGGCGATGAAAGGTGCTGAGATGCTGATTTATCCGACGGCTATCGGCTGGGAGAGCAGTGATACGGAAGAAGAGAAAAAACGTCAGCTGGGTGCCTGGATAACTGTGCAGCGCGGACATGCCGTGGCTAACGGACTTCCGGTGATTACGGTAAACCGTACCGGACATGAGACGGATCCTTCGGGACAGACAAACGGTATCCAGTTTTGGGGAAATAGCTTTGTAGCAGGTCCCCAGGGAGAGTTGTTGGCTGAGTTTCCGAACGACCATGAAGAGGTGCGTGTGGTAGAGATTGATAAAGCACGGAGTGAGAATGTGCGCCGTTGGTGGCCGTTCTTCCGTGACCGTCGTATCGATGCTTTCGGCGGACTGACAGAGCGATTTTTGATATAATATGAAGTTTTGCAATAAAGAAGAAGCCGTCCGGTATATGAATCGATTGGGATTATCCGGGCGGCCTTTTATATTTGTCGTTGATTATAAGCAGGAGCAAGTTTGGGTGGCGGAGCCGGAGGAGGTAGAGCCGGGTGAGGTGTTGTATGATTTGAATGGCGTTACCAATGTGACGTCAAAAGCGGAAGCCTTTCCTGAAAAACATGTTGAATGGGAGACTAATCCGGTTTCTTTTGAAACTTACTCCCGGTCTTTCCGGACAGTGACCGAGCATATTTATGCCGGTAATTCTTATCTGGTCAATCTGACTTGTGCGACTCCGGTACGGACGAATCTGACGTTGAAAGAGATTTTTTATCTTTCCCATGCTCCTTATAAATTATGGGTGAAAGAGCGTTTTGTTGTTTTCTCACCTGAAATATTCGTGCGTATCGAGAATGGATTTATCTATTCTTATCCGATGAAAGGGACGATCGATGCCTCTTTGCCTGATGCGCGGGAACGGATTCTGGCAGACAGAAAGGAGGAGGCGGAACATGCCACGATTGTCGATTTGATTCGTAATGACCTGAGCCAGGTGGCATCGGAAGTGACGGTGTCGCGATACCGGTATATAGATGAGTTGCAGACAAACAGGGGAAGACTGTTGCAAGTCAGTTCAGAAATTAGAGGTAAGCTATCGGAAGACTGGAAAGCCTCATTGGGAGACATACTATT
>OGZX01001653.1_pt1 | contig 21171 bp, 19 predicted proteins | sample 1576881 | NCBI WGS metagenome assembly OGZX01 (sample SAMEA3541542, study PRJEB24748) | human gut metagenome | biome: human gut; feature: human-associated habitat; material: faeces | place: China | collected 2012
ACGCGACCTCTGCGTCCCGAACGCAGCGCTCTACCAAACTGAGCCACGCCTCGATACCTTTGGTAGTATAATACATTTATTCCAGAAAGTCAACCATAAATTGTCAAAGTTTTTAAAATAATTATGATAATTTCCGAAAAGCCCCAGTTACAGGTTCTGTACTACACTTCCACCGCGGTAAATCCAAGGTCGTCTAAAATCTCCACTGCCTTGGCCTCGCAGTCCTTATCCCCGTCAATGGTCACTGTCTTGACGGACAAATCCACCGTATTCTTAATGCCTGCTCCGTCCAGTCCCTTCTTAATCCGGTTCACACAACCCTCGCACATCATTTCCTCGCACTTATAAGTTTTCATGTTCATTCTCCTTTTCTGTTTTTATATTAACAGGCTTTCCCCGCCCTCTGGAGGCAGGGACGCCATCCTGTCCGGCTGTCATGAGGCTGTCATGACTTTCTGAAACATCCCGTCATTCATAAATGCTGTCATAATCATAGTTTGCATAGAAATCCGTGATTCTATCAAAATAGCGGTCCACATTGTCGTTTGTAAGCATATGCTCTCCTGCCGCCATCCATTCCAGCAGCTGGTCACCAATGTCCTCCGAGTAGTGGATTACATCCATATAATGGTCCAGATTGCAGGTAATGTCAAACTGGTCGTCAAAGGCAAAGAGACGTATGTTTCTGCACTCCAGCAGCATACGGGCCATGAGGCGGTATCCCTCCATCTGCCGTTCAAACTCCCCTTTTACCATCAGCTCGCTGTCCCACCAGCTGATGCTGTAGGGCGGAATAAAGTAGTAAAAGGTGACCTGGGGATTGGCCCTGGCCGTGGCCAGCACATTCTGTTCCAGGTTCTCCATGACCGTACGGCGGTCTTCTTCTGTAAAAGGAACGGTTTCATTTTTTTGCGGCTCCCGTTCATATGTCTTTAAGACAGCCTCCCTGCCCCAGTCCCGCTCCGGTGCCCAGTGCATGTATTCGTCAAAGGTGGTGGTCTGCCCGCCTGCCTTTGTCCTGGCAAAGACACCCTGAATAGTGCCGAAGATCACTTCCTTGTTGAAAATATAATTCACATCATTAAAGGGATTGTCATCCGTCAGATAATCCGGGGAAGGAGCCGCCGGATTTTGCTGGTCCTTCTGATAAAACAGGAAGCTCCTGTCAAGGCTTCTGCACACCACCTTTACCTGGGGGTTATAGGACAGGGCCCTTTTCACAGCCTGGTCCACCTCCTTATAATATCCTCCCGCATATGGTATCTTGACGGATGAGACGCCGAAAAGACTGTCAAAACGGCTGGCTTTAAAATTCTCCATCATGGATGTCCCTGTTAGCACTGCGTCGTATGTAAAATTGCGGCTGATACCGTCATTCTGGTACCGTTCGCTGTCAATGGGGTATGCCAGATGTTCAAGGGGCTTGTGATAGTGGAAAAAAGGATCCACCCAGACCACCAGTCCGCCAAGCATAACCAACATGGCCAGTACGGCTCCCACGGTAAACCGCAGCCATCTCCCATACCTCATGTCTTCTGTCCCATTTTCCTGCTTTTGTGTATCCAATATAATCTCTCCTGTAGCTGTTTATTCAAATAAGCCTAATTAGAACTGAAAATAAATGAAGCCGGATATTCCTGCCAGGGACAGGACGGACCAGACCAGAAGGACGGCTGTTCCCGCTCCGCGAAGGAAGGTGGGACGAAGCTCTGTCTCCCCCATATTCCTGGCATTCATCACCAGGCAAAGCACGATTCCATACAGCCCCAGCACGGTAAATACCCGGTGGCCTGTCAGCCAGAGAGGCAGTTCCACCATCTTGAAGCTGTCCATAAAGGACGGATTAATCTGCATGTTTCCAAAATCCAGCAGCCGTTTCAAAAACAGCTTTGCCTGGGATATGCTCTCTGACCGGAAGATAACCCAGGTCAGGTTGACAAAGAGAAAGGTGGCCATCCACCTAAAAGCCGTGTGCAGATTCTCCCACTGCCGTTTAAATACACGGTTAAGGGCCTGGGCAGCGCCATGAAGCGCCCCCCACAGGATAAAGGTCCAGGCAGCGCCGTGCCAGAAACCGCTTACCAGAAACACTATCATGATATTCATGTAGGTGCGCAGGCTTCCCTTCCTGCTTCCACCCAGAGGAAAATAGATATATGTTCTGAGGAAACGGGTCAGTGTCATGTGCCAGCGCTTCCAGAATTCCACCGGAGACAGCGCTTTGTAGGGAGAGTTAAAATTAAGGGGCAGTTCCAGGTTGAACATCCTGGAAATTCCCATGGCCATGTCACAGTAACCGCTGAAATCAAAATACAGCTGGAAGGTGTAAGCCAGCATGACCAGAAACGCGTCTGTGGAGCTGAGTATCTCCACCTGGGCATACCCCCAGTTTACCGGCCCCGCAAAAAACTCAGCCAGGATGACCTTCTTAAACAGTCCCACGGCCAGTATCATCAGTCCCTCTGCCATATTGCGGGAATCTGCCTTCAGGCGGGATGGGTCCTTAAGCTGGGGAATGAACTCTCCGTGCAGGAGAATGGGTCCCATGGCTATCTTGGGAAAATATACGGTAAACAGGAAATAATCCCAAAAACTGTAATCTCCTGTCTCCATGCGGAAGGAGTCAACCAGCCACGCAATCTGCTGGAAGGTAAAAAAGCTGATCCCCACCGGAAGGAAAAGCCTTGTAAAGGCAATGTCCTTTCCCAGAAACGCGTTCAGGTTCTCTATAAAGAAATTCGTGTATTTAAAGTAAAAAAGCAGGGCCAGATTGGCGCATATGCCAAATACCAGAACCATCCTACTGCCGGGCCTGCCGCTCTTTTTACCATCCGTCCTGCCGGGCGTCTTACCATTTCCTTTGGCTGTCTCCTTATTTCCTTCTCCTGCCAGCACTCTGGAAACAGCCCAGTTAAATACCGCGCTTCCCACCAGCAGTCCCAGATACCATGGATTCGCGTAGGCGAAAAATACCAGGGACATGGCAGCCAAAAATCCTCTGGCCCATGTATGGCGCTTCATCCGGCAAAGCCCGAAATATCCTGCCAGCACAGCCGGGAGGAATAATAATAAAAATAAATATGAATTAAACTGCATGTATCGTTTCGTTTCCTTTATCTCTGGTTTCTATAATTGTTTTCTATGTCTGGTTTCCTGTTATTTCATCATCTTCTGCAGGGTCCTGCAAAGCTCCTCCACCGTGGCGTCGCTGTCGCCCCGGCGGATATCATCCACCACGCAGCTCTTGATGTGGCGCTCCAGAAGCACCTTGTTAAAGCTGTTAAGGGCGGCCTGGACCGCTGCCACCTGGGTGATGATATCCACGCAGTAGCGCTCGTCCTCCACCATGGACTTGATACCCCTTATCTGTCCCTCTATCCGGTTCAGCCGGTTCATTAGACCGCGTTCTTCCGTCACTTCCCTGTGTTTATGGCGGCAGGTGCAGCCTTCTTCCTGATTCATGTGATCCTCTCCTTTTACCTTACTGTTCCTGGGGGAAACCGCCCCTGTTCCGGACAGGATCGGTTTCCCCAGGTCTTTTAAGACCTGTGCTACAGCTTCAGATTCCTGAGTCTTAAGGCATTTCCCACCACACACACTGAGCTTAAAGACATCGCAAATCCTCCCAGCATAGGGCTTAAAAGCGGGCCGCCCAACAGGTACAGCACTCCGGCTGCCACCGGGATGCCCAATGAGTTATAGAAAAACGCCCAGAACAGATTCTGCTTTATATTCCGGATGGTTGCCTTGCTCAATTTGACAGCCCTGTAGACATCCATCAGGTCAGATTTCATCAGCACCACATCCCCTGACTCCAGGGCAATATCGCTGCCGTTTCCAACCGCACAGCCCACATCCGCCTGTACCAGCGCAGGTGCGTCGTTGATGCCGTCACCTACCATCATAACTGTTTTTCCCTCATTCTGCAACCGGTTTACCACCTGTGCCTTATCTTCCGGAAGCACCTCAGCCACCACCTGGTCCACATGGGCCAGCTTACCGATGTACTGGGCCGTTTTCTCATTGTCACCTGTGACCATGTAGACGGTCACTCCCAGACCCTTTATTTTTTCCACTGCCTCCACACTGGTTTCCTTAATTGTATCGGCCACACACACGATTCCGGCCAGACGTCCGTCTATCACAACATACATGGGAGTCTTTCCTGTATTGGCGTACTCTGAGGCTGTCTTTTCCGTATCCTGGGATACAGGCACATGGAGGTGGTCCAGGAGACGCCGGTTGCCCACTGCCACCTTCCATCCCTTCCAGGTGGTGATGATGCCTGCCCCGGTGATGCTCTCAAATGCTTCGGGCATGGCCAGGTCCATCTGCTTCTCCCTGGCGGCGTTTACAATGGCCTGGCCCAGGGGATGTTCCGACATCTGTTCACAGGAAGCAGCGATTCCCAGAAGGTGCTCCTTTTTCTCGTCGTCAGAGGCCTGAGGTTCCCTGGCGCTGTCCTTGGAAGCACTGCCTTCCTGGTTCTCACCCGCGGCAGGCAACACAGCCCCCGGCACAGAGGAGGATTCCAGTTTCCACACCTGCTCCACCACAGCACCGCTGATTACATTTACATCGGTCACCTTGGGCTTTCCCTCTGTGATAGTCCCTGTCTTATCCAGTATGACAGCATCCACCTTATGGCAAATCTCCAGGGCCTCTCCGCTTTTAATCAAAATACCGTGCCCGGCTCCCACTCCGGTTCCCACCATAATGGCCGTGGGCGTGGCAAGCCCCAGCGCACAGGGGCAGGCAATGACCAGTACGGCCACGAATATGGTCAGCACAAAGGAAAGTTCCTTTCCTCCCAATATCCACCACAGCAGGGCCGCCACCAGGGCAATTCCCATGACTGCGGGAACAAAGTATCCGGCCACCTTATCCGCCAGCTTGGAGATAGGGGCCTTCTTGCCCTGGGCATCCTCAATCATCTTAATGATTTTAGACAGGGTGGTATCGCTTCCCACATGGGTCACTTCTACCTCCATGGCTCCATTGTAATTCATGCTTCCGCCGATCACGCTGTCCCCCGGCTGTTTCTCCACCGGGATGCTCTCTCCGGTAAGCATGGATTCATCCACGCTGCTGCTGCCCTGTACAAGTATACCATCCAGGGGTATCCGGCTGCCCGGTTTTATAAGGATATGCTGACCCACAGACACCAGGGAGGTCTCCACTTCCCTTTCCATGCCGTTCTCATAGAGAATAGCTGTGTCCGGCGCCAGCTCCATGAGCTTGCGTATGGCCTCAGATGTCTTTCCCTTACTGCGGCTCTCCATGAATTTGCCCAGCATGACCAGGGTGACCACCACGGCCGCCGACTCGTAATACAGCTGGTGGGCCTTCATGTGATCTCCGGGAATGCCAAAGGTCATCACAAGGCTGTAGATAAATGCGCTTCCCGTACCAATGGCCACCAGGGAATCCATGTTGGGATTGCCCTTAAGCAGGGAACGGATGCCCACCAGATAGAACTTACGTCCGCAAATAAGAACCGGTACGGTCAGTATCAGCTGGGCCAGGGCAAAATTGAGAGGATTCTTATCCATCTGCATGAACGCCGGCAAGGGCAGGGTAAAGGGCAGCATATGACCCATGGAAATGTAGAGCAAAGGCACCGCAAAACAGATAGCTGTAACCACCCTGCGCTTCACAGCCTCCAGCTGTTCCTCCTGCTGCTGCCATTCCTCTTCTTCCTTTTTCTTGTTCTGTTCTTCCTCCACAATCAGGCTGGCAGAAAAACCCGCCTTGGATACCTTCTCACAAATCATTTCAGGTGTCACCTGACTCTCGTCATAGGTAATCACCATGCGGTTGGTCGTCAGATTCACATTACTGCTCTCCACACCGTTTAACTTTCTCGTAACACGCTCCACTGCGCTGCTGCATGCGGCACAGGACATTCCGTCTATATGATATTGCTGCGTGGTCATATGTTTCACTCCCTCCTTATACCCCACCTGGGTATATTGCAATTATAGAGCACTAACCGCATATTGTCAATAGGTAGTATGCCCGGAATGAAAAAATTTACTATATTTACTGATTCAGCAAAATTTATGATTACTCAAAAACAGACAGATGCACGGCGGGGATAATCTTGTATCCCTGGGTGCATCTGCCTGTTTTCTTATATGTCTACTTTTTTGCTTCCTCATCCGTTTCCATTTATAACAGCTTATATCAGGAAAGCTCTGACCCGCGGGTTCCCTTCTGCCCAATCCGTATTTCAAATCCAGCCCCGGCCGTCACGGCCTCCCCGCTTTTTACGTCTACGCTTTCTCCTGTGGTAAAAATAACCATGGTGGTCAGATCTTTTCCAGACTTCCTCACTTCCTCCAAATCCACGTCCACCAGACAATCTCCCCTGCGTACCTTCTGTCCCTGGGAAACATGAAGGCGGAATCCCTTTCCTCCCAGTTCCACGGTATTGATACCAATGTGAATCAGGATTTCCATTCCATTCTCCGTGCGGATTCCCACTGCATGGCCCGTGTCAAAGGCAGCTTCAATTGTACCGTCTGCCGGTGAAAGGATACGGCCGCTGGTAAGCTCCACCGCAAAACCGTCTCCCAGCACCCTTCCAGCAAATACCTCATCCTTTACCTGGTCCAGAGGCAGGATATATCCGTCTGCCGGAGAAACCATATCATATACTGCTTCTCCTGTTATTTCACCCGGAATTTCACCGGCATTTTTTCCTGTCAACTGATTTTCCCGGAACGCTGGGTCATGGGGTTCTCCGTCCGCTTCCAGCACCTCCTGCGGAATTCCGAAAAGGCATGTAAGGAAAAAACAGCATGCAACAGAACATATGGAAATGATGAAATACCACATCAGCTGGTTTCCCTTGTATATATACATCAGATATGAGGGAAGCACCGCCAGTCCATAAGAATTTGACTGTATTCCCAGCACGGACAAAAGCGCTGCCCCCAGGCCGGACGTAAACAGCATGATGACAAGGGGACGGAGATTGTAGCGCAGCTGGATTCCAAACAGCACCGGTTCACTGATTCCGAACAGCTGGGACAGCATGGCCCCGATGCTGGTGGATTTTACGCTCTGTTTCCTGGATTTCACAAAAAAGGCAAGGCAGGTTCCCACGTTGGCAAATCCGTACATGGCGCATAAGGTAATGACAGGGTTAAATCCGGTATTGGCCAGCAGAGAGGTCTCTATCATGGTATAGGTGTGATGGAGTCCTGTAATCACCAGCAGCGGATAGGTGGCTCCAATCAGGAATCCTCCTATGCCAAAGGGCAGGTGCACCAGCATCTCCACAATGGTTACCAGCTTAAGCTCCACCACATGCATGACGGGGCCGATTCCCAGCATCACCACCAGAAATGTTCCCAGCATCACCAGAAAGGGGGTCATAATCAGGTCCAGGGCATTGGGCATAATTTTTCTCAGCTTTTTTTCCATGGAAGCCCCCAGAAACGCTGCCAGGATAGCTGTCAGAACGCTTCCCTGACAGCCTACAATGGGGATGCGTGAAAATGCCATCACTGCCTCCACGCCGCTGCCAGGAGTAGCCACCGCATATGCGTTGGGAAGGCTGGGGGATACCAGCATAAGTCCGATGACCAGGCCGATGACCGGAGTTCCTCCAAACACCTTGAAGGCCGACCAGCATATAAGGGCCGGAAGAAAGGCAAAGGCAGTCTCTGTGAGCACGTTCACCAGGGTCACCACATAGTCCGGTATGATGGATGCGGACAGGCCCAGAAGGCCCAGCACATTGTCATTGAACACACAGCCCTTAAGTCCCAGGAACAGACCGGTAGCTGCAATCACCGGAATGATAGGAATAAAGATGTCGCCCAGCATGCGCATCATGCGCTTGACGCCCTTTTGCTGGTTCTTTACCAGTTCATCCTGTTCCTGCTTGGACAGGGTATTGAGCCCCAGCCCTTCCATCTCCCCATAGACCTTATTCACAATCCCTGTGCCCAGGATAATCTGGTACTGGCCGGCGTTGAAGAAGGTTCCCTTGACCATCCCTATTTCCTGAAGCTTCTTTTCGTCAATCCGCTCCTTATCCTTTACTATCAGTCTGAGCCTTGTGGCGCAGTGGGTGGCTGACAATATATTGTCCTTTCCCACCGCCTCCACTATCCGTCCTGCCGCATCCCTGTACTGATTCCCTTCCATCACGATTCCCTCCGCATTCTAACAGCTGCCCTTTAAAAGCAGCGCCTGATATGGTTCCAAATAAAGCGTTCCGTCCTCTATGCCGGTTCTATTACCGGCGGTTTCTTTGCCGGCTGTCTTTTTGTCAGCTGTTTCCCCATTAAACATCATTCCGTCCATTGCCTCCCGGTCATTGGCCCATATGCATCCTGCACTGATTCCCGGCAGTCTCTCCACCGTCCCTGTACCGCTGAAATTAAAGTAACACCAGATAACCGTATCCTCTGTTCTTCTCTCATAGGCAATTACATGTTCGCTGCACGCCAGAGGACGTATGGCGCCGTATACCAGGCAGTCCCTCCAGGGTCCCCACTGTCTGAACCGAATCATGGAGCGGTAAAACTCCAGTATGCTGTCCCTGTCCCCTTCCTGGGTTTTTGCGCTGTTCTCCGGATATTCCCGGCTCATGGGCAGCCATGGCGCTGTTTCAGAAAATCCGCCGTATCGCCCGCCGGTCCATGGGAACGGAGTCCTGGCATTATCGCGGCTTCTCAGGTTGATGATTTGAAGCGCCTCCTCTTCACTGAAGCCTTCCTCCAGGGAACGGTGGTACTGGTCTATGCTGGATATATCGTTAAATGCATCCAGGGAACTCCGTTCAAAATTCACCATTCCCAGCTCCTGCCCCTGGTACAGGAAGGGGGTTCCCCTCAGGAAGAAATACATGGCTGCCAGCATCTTGACAGCACTGGGATTTTCTGCTGCTTCCTTCAGATATTTGGTTGCCGCTCTGGGCTGATCATGGTTTTCGATGAAGTTGGCCCCCCATCCATAGGTCTGGACAGCCATCTGGCTTGCCATGATTTTATCCTTAAGCTCTTTCACCGTCCATTCCCTTCGCTTAAACCATTCGCTGCCCGAGGCTATATCTAAATCCGCATAGCGGAAATCAAATATCATGGAAAAATAACCGTTCCTTCCGATGAAATCCCCCAGTCCTTCATAGGGAACGCCAGGCGCCTCCGCCACAGTCACACATCCATGCCTGTCAAAGGTTTCCCGCTTCAGTTCATTGAGAAATTCCCCGATTCCCGGCTGGTTCCTGGAAGCCTTGGTGCATTTGGCCCGTCCGTCTGCCCCGTCCGGCTCTTGGTCTGCAAAGGTCAGGTCTTTCTTTATAAAGGTAATGGCGTCGATGCGGAATCCGGCAATTCCCCTCTCCAGCCACCAGTTGACCATCTCATACAGCTTCTTCCGAAGGGTTTCATTTTCCCAGTTTAAGTCCGGCTGTTTCTTCCCGAATGCATGGAAATAATATTCGCTGCGTCCTTCCACCTTTTCCCACACACTGCCTCCGAATACAGAACGCCAGTTATTTGGTTCCCTGTCCCCCTTCTTAAATATATAGTAGCCGTGTTCCTCCCCTTCGGGATCCTCCAGGGCCTGTCTGAACCATCGGTGCTCATCCGAGGTATGGTTGATAACCAAATCCAGTATGATTTTGATTCCCATATCTCCCGCCCGCTCTATGAGCTCATCCAGTTCCTCCATGGTTCCGAATTCAGGGGCCAGTGCACAGTAGTCGGACACATCGTAACCATTGTCATCCATGGGAGACTGGTATATGGGGCAGAGCCACAGCATAGTAATCCCAAGCGCCTTCAGATAATCCAGCTTTTCCAAAATCCCCCGTATATCCCCTATACCATCGCCGTTGCTGTCCTTAAAGCTTCTGGGATAAATCTGATACACCACCTCTTCCTTCCACCACGGTTCCTCCAGCCTGATTCTTAACTGCTCTTCTGCTCTCATCTAATCCTCTCCTTCTCCCGATAAATTTTGTCTAATATCACTCTGTATGATATATCCCTGCCCATATCTCTCTGCCTGATATATCCCTGCTCAACATCTCTCTTCCCAGTAAAACCTCACTCGATAATTCCCCGCCTTACCAGTTCCCTGTATATCCCATCACGGGCAGCCGGCCTGCACAGGGAATCCGCCCATTGCTTCAGCTCCTCATCCCCGTCTTCCATGGCCACTCCGATTCCCGTTGTCCGAATCATAGCCACGTCATTCTTTCCGTCCCCAAAGCTCATGGTATCTTCCAATCTTATTCCATTGCGCCTGCACCACCAGCGTATGGCCTGCCCCTTGGTGCAGCCCGCAGGCTGGAGCTCCAGATATCCCCATTTTCTGATTTTGCCGTCCGTGGGGGCAGACTGCTGGACGACAGCGCCCCATCCCGGAACCGTTGCACACACGGCCTCCCAGTCCTCAGGCCGGCACCACAGACAAAATTTGTGTATGTGATCCGGGCTGTGCATATACTCTTTAAGGGTATCTTCATATGGGATACTGTTTTCCTTCTCCCGTTTCCTTATTTCCTCTGCTCCCAGTCCCTTTAGCTTGCCGATAAAGTCCTGTCTAAGCAGCACTGCCGCAGCCATGTTCATGAATATACGCTCCTGGGACTCCATGGCAAAAGGCAGTTCCCTTGTTAACAGGTATTCCTGAATCCGTTCTGTTTCCGGTTTTTGAAAATAACTTTCCTTCTGCACATATCCGTTTTCCGCGATCAGACAGCCTCCTCCGGCTATGATGCCGTCTGTATCCATGGACAGGATTTCCTCCTGAATGGAAGCCAGATTCCGCCCCGTGCATATCAGTATCCGGATTCCTCTTTCCCTGCACATGCGGACCGCTGTATACGCGCTTTGGGGCACGCCGCTACATTCGTCCCTGAGTGTGCCGTCTATGTCCAAGAAAATTGCCTTAACCATTTTCCCTACCTTCCTTATCTGTGTGACCTCATTCTAGCAAAAAACAAAGGCCCCGGCAATAGCCTGGACCCGCTTAAAATCTTTGTACACTTATAGTACATTTTTTCGGTTTTTGAATATTTGTAAACATGTTAAAAATGCTTATTTCAGAGATTTACAGGGAGTCCAACCGGCGTTTCAGGAACTCCTGGTATGCCAGATACAGATATTCTATCAGAATAAAATAGGGGGTGGATATCTCATATTCAACCCCGTATCTGGACGGCAGGGTGATGGAATGGATATAGAGATTCTCATCACAGACAGATGCCAGTGTATTATTGCCCAGCCGGGTAATGGAAAGGGTGGGCACTTGTCTCAGCCGCAGTTCCCGGGCCAGACTTACCGTGGCCTCAGACTCCCCGGTCAGTGATATGATGACTGCCATGTCCCGTTCCGTCATCACCCTGGACAATGCGCCCCGCATGTCGTGTCCATGGATATGAAACATTTCCTTCACCGGAAGGAAAATGCGCTTCATCTCGCTGGCTGCCCTAGTCTGGGCTGAGCCGCTGCCATAGAGAAATACCCGCCGGGCCCTGTACAGCTTTTCAAAGAGGGAATCCAGGCCGCGGCCAATCAGCTCATCCATCATTTTGTGGTAACTGTCTGTCACCGTATTAAGCAGCTCTTCCCCAGGCCCCAGGGCTTCTTCTGTTTCCTGCTCCTCCAGTCTGAGCCTAGCCTTCAGCTCCCCATATCCCGCCAAACCGTTCTTCTTTGCAAAACGCACCAACATGGATTCCGACACATGACAGCTTCCGGCAAATTCTGTTATGCTCATGACGGCGCACTCCTTTTTATGCTCCAGCAAATACCGGCAGATATACTGTTCATTTTCCGTGAACCTGTTATAATTTTTATTGAACGCTTCTTCCAGTCTCATGGCCCTTCCTCTCATATTCCAGGTAATTTACCGACAGCATGTCTAACAGGATGTAGAATGCAGCCACCATCTCATATCCCGGCTCCCCGCCTCCGCTTATCATTCTGGTTCCGGCATAGAGATTGTACCGGCACATCCGGGCCATGGTATTATTGGTCCAGCGGGTAATGGACAGGGTTTTTATTTCCCTGCACTGGACAAAACGCAGTACCTGTACGCCGTTTTCCGATTCCCCCGACAATGAGATGGCCACAAACAAATCTCCGGACTTAAAATACCGGGAAGCGTACTCCACCTCCCCGTAATCGAATAAATCAATGCAGCACTTTCCAAACATCAGGAAAATACGTTTGAATTCCTCCCCAATGGCCTTCTGCTCATTTCCCGTGCCATAGAGATATATGGTACCCGCCTCATGGATGGCCTCCAGAATCACGCTGTAGTCGTACTCCCTAAGGCCGTCCACCATGCGGTGATAGTTGGATATGATTTCCTCCATATCCAGGCGGGCCAGCTCCTGCATCCCGGCCCGTTCTTTCAGTAAAAGCCTGAACTCAGCAAAGCCGCCGATTCCCAGTTTTTTAAACAGCCTGATCAGGGTTGTCCTGGACACATGGCAGAAGGCCGCCAGTTCCGTGCTGTTCATACCGGCAGACTGCGCCTTGTTCCGTAAAATCCGATTCAGAACCTCCCTGTCATTGGCCGTCAGACGGTCGTAGCTTTCATTGATTCTGTATTCCAGGTTCATGGCTGTCTCCTTCCCTTGGACTCCTTCACTGCGCCTTCGTTTCCCCAACTACACTGTAAAGGAAAATGACCCGGATGTCAATGACCCCTGCCGGGCACTTGACCGGGCAGGGGCATGGCGGCGGTGCAGCGCCGTGTAACCCCCTGCGTCGTATTCTCTTTTATTGCCAGACAGGGTTGTGGGGAGTAATTTTCATAAGACACACAGAATCCCCCATCTTTATACTTTTCAGTAACTCAACATCCACTTTACAGGCAAACGCTTGTTCAAAAAGGACCTTGCTGTAGCCGGTAGTACACTGGCACCATGCGGCTGTCTCTAATCGTTCCACCTCGGCAAGCATAGGACAGGGACAAAAATCAAATTGCAGAAAGAGCTCGCCGCCTTTACAAAACAGCCCCGCCGCCTTTGCCTTCTCCAAATTTGTGAATTCTTCTATATTACCAGCTCCTGCCATCAGCTCCTTTACAAGCACAAGCTTTTCGTTCATTCCGTAACCGCATTGACAGTTCATTCGTATTTCTTTGACATCCTCTGATTCAAATTTATTTTCCAGACGCCGCATAACAGACTTCACCCAGTCAGAATTATTTTCCGTATGAGCGGCCTTCTCACAGCCGTATACCACTTCACCAGCCACATCTGCATTGCTTTTTGCTCTGACAGCTTCATACATTACTTTCTCCTGCACTTTTCTTATATCAAACATATTTTCCTCCGTATTTATCTTGTACCAATTTCTATAAAGGCTTAATACTTCTTATATTATAAAAAGAAAGCGCGCTGCCCGCTTCTGAATTCTTGCTGTTATGAAATTGGGATGTACAAATCCATTATAACGCTGTGATTATCCCGGTCAACGCGGCGATAAATATTGAGTCCATATCTCCGCGTCATCTTATAACCACTTTGGGGAAACCAAACGCTGAAAATCCCCTCCAGTGTTTCAAAGATGTCTTTGATCTTTCCATCGAAATGATACACGATCCATTGGCCGCCGCTGATCTGCATGACATTACTTAGCCCACAATCCGGTTCCACAGTCATGCAAATATCGCAGATACATTGCAGCGGGCTGGTAATAGCAGGGTCATTAAAAAACCGCTCAACCAAAAGCGTCTTTTCATTCAAAAATCCTTGTACTTATCTAAAAACTGATACCAGTTTTTTTCAAGGTCCGCATAAGTTCCAATAAAACGTTCATACAGCACAAACAGATCCTCCTGCTTCTGGACTTCGATTTGTGCGGTATATTCCTCCGCTGTTTTAAAATGGACAATCCGCTCTGAGGAAAAGGGAAGAGACATACTGCGGGTGGGTATTGACTGCCTAAACATAGATGGCGGGGTATCATGGTGCTGTCTGAATACGGAGCTATAATTGGACGCACTATATCCGTAATCCAAACCAATGTCTGTGATTGCTTTTGCTGGGTTGAGTTTCATGTCGATTGCGCTTTGGTCAATTTTACAGCGCTTGATAAATGCATAGACACTTTCGCCGGTTTCTTCCTTGAAGATTCGGCTGAAGTGGTATTTCGATATAAAAAAATGAGCGGCTACTGTATCAAGAGACAAATTTTCATCTAAATGTTTCATAATATAATCAATGCTCTGATTGATAAGTTTTTTTCTATCCATATACCATTCCCTAATGCTTAAAAGCATCATTAATCTTTTCCTTACAAGTAACCGCTGTCAGATATATAGTATACAGCTGTTCTAAATGATTGACAACGCCTGTAAAATCCGTTCTTTAACAGCCTGCCTCAAATTCTCCGGTTCCAGGATAGTTACATTCCCACCAAAGGATAGCAAAAAGCTGTAAAGCCATTCAGAATCCGGTAATTGCGTTTCTACTATGATGTTATCATCCTGCCGAATCATAGTATCATCTTCAAAAGCATCATATAAACGATATGCTACCGACTTATTAAACATTAGCCTTACATTGAGCAGAGGCCCGTAATTCCCATCCAGCGTAAAATATGGAGCTTCCTTTTCAGGAGAATATTCAAAGAGTTCTTCTGTCAGTCCAGTCTTTTTCATGCGGGAAAGCCGAAACACACGCGGTTCTTGTCTCATGAGACAATATCCGGCCAAGTACCATGCACGGCAGCGATAAATGAGTTTCGCAGGTTCAACAGTTCGTACCGTCATTTCACCTTTGGCACTATAATATTCAAAGTGAATACGCCGCAGCCCGGTAATAGCTTTACGAAGTATTGAAAATAGTTCCTTATCTCTGTGAACCGTTTCGGCTGTTCCCCAGCGTGTTAAGTCAACATCAATCCAATCGCGGTCCTGGCTCATAAATAGCGCGCCTAATTTTAGAAGAACAGGGTCAATATCAGGATATTGAACAGCTCCCAGCCCTTGCAGCGCTAAAAGTATTTCAGCCTGCTCTGTCTTTGAAAGCGTTACTTTATCTAACCGATATCCCTCCAAAAGATAGATACCGCCCTTACGGCCTCCCTGCATGTAGATTGGAATACCAGCAGCACTCATTGTATCTATATCACGGTAAATGGTCCGTACTGAAACGCCAAATTCTTCTGCAAGTTCTGGTGCAGTAACCCGCTCATTGTTTAGCAGAATATATAAAATACGGAAATGGCGCCCTTCATGCATTTTTGCCCCCAATCTTTTTCGGCTTGACTTTAACGCCTACCAGTCGGATCAGGTCAGGCAGTTCTTCATCACTTATAACCGAACGATTAAGCCAACCGCCGTCTGCACCGCAGGCATATCGGTTAAGCCAGCTTGCTTGTATTTCCGGCAACAATTCGCCAAATATGGAATCAACCTCCTGAGCGCCTTTGTCGTTGATAGAAATAGTACAGCAAAAACCGCCTTCTTCAAAAAACACATACAGCAGCAACGACTTTTTATGAGAATACCGGAAACTCCAGCCATATTCATTGCCGAAGGGAAACCTTATTTCGCGGCTTACATCGTACCGCTCTCTTAGCATTTCCTCAAAGCGCATTAAACGCTTCCAAGCCTCAATGCCCATAAAAATCCGGATAAGAGACTCTGGCGGCTGTTGATATTTTTCAGTCAGCCTTGTTTTCTTTTTTTCATATCGAATTTTTTCTGCCATATCAAAACACCTCTTTAATCTTTATCTGTTAATTATAGTATACCATAGATACCATGACACGCTCTGTCATGTTTTTGTTGGGTTAGTCATCTTTTTTATTTGAGTACATGGTTGTCATTATTATAAAATTAAAAAAATCCCATACCGGCGGAAACGCCGCACATTGTCTCCAATGGCGGCGTTTTTGTTGTGTGTTGGCTCCTGTGTTTTCATTTGTCTTATTATGCCCTTGCCTAGAACCTCTAACTGGTATGTCCCTACATAACCTTCTGCAAAAGCCTTCTGAACACCAGCAGGAGCACCGCAAAAAATACGGCTACGGATATCAGGGTCTTTGTCACGGTCATGCTGATGAACCCGCTTATAAGGATTCCGATATAAAGCGATATCATCATGGTGTATCCCGTATAGGCCCAGCAGCGCAGCCCCAGCATACGGTTCCTCTCATCGGTCTCATATATCCTGCGCTTCTCCTTAAGCTCGGGATTTCGCAGATATTTCAGATTGCGCATGATGGATATGACGCCGGCCGCGGCCAGGCCGAATCCGGTCCCACTGTAAAATCCCGGCATAAAATCCTTGTATCCCTGTTCCAGATACATCACCATAGCGTGGTTTCTGACCGCAAAGGACAGGCCTATGGCCGCTGCGCCCAACAGGATAAAACATATTCCATACACAATCCTGTTTCTGCACCTCTTCTCAAAATCAATGGGATTTTCAATAAATAACTGATTCAGCCACATAATCATTCCTCCTCTTCAAATAAAAATATATCCTCTATGCTCTTTCCGAAAAATCTTGAAATCTTAAAAGCCAGCTGCAGGGAAGCATTATACTTCCCGTTTTCCAGGGATATTATGGTCTGCCTGGTCACCCCCAGGGCCAAAGCCAGCTCCTCCTGGGTTACCTTGTTCTGTTTCCTTAGTTCCTGTATCCTGGTTTTCAATCACACCACCCTCTCGTTTCGTTCTTACCCTATTTGTTCTAACCTCATTCCGGCATCATTCATTCCGGCCTTAAATCTTCACTCCTCATTCTCGTCTCCATCTCTTACAGTATAGTTCGCTTTACATTTTTAGTATAGTATACTTAACATTGAATGTCAAGGTTGTTTTACATTTTTTATCCGGAACAAAATCCGGAAGACAAAAACCTGAATACAACTATCTGAGTACAATTATCTAAATACATCTATCTGAATACAAAAACCGCCCCTGAGGATTCCGATTACAGCGGATCCCCAGGGGCAGCCCTTTGCATTCATTCTGTTCTTGTCAAATACACTTTTTAATTACCTTTTAATTTCCCAGAAACTTGGAGGCATATCCCTGAATAAATATGATAAGTACAATCAAAGGCAGGATATAGCTCACATAAACCCTGGTCCATGCGGGGAAATGAATCCCCTCCCCTTCATTGGCCTCCGCCATAAATTTCTTAAAGCCCCATCCGTAACGGCTGGTGCAAAACAGCAGATAAAGCATGCTGCCGATAGGCAGAAGGTTGTTGCTGAGGATAAAATCCTCCAGATCCAGAACCGTGCTTCCTTCTCCCAGGGGGGCAAAGCTGCTCCAGAGGTTAAAGCCCAGCACACATGGAAGGGATAAAATGATGATGGCGGCTATGTTGCAGAGAACCGCCTTCTTAAGGGTGCAGCCCGTCAAATCCGTGGCAAAGGAAATGATGTTCTGGAACACCGCGATAATGGTGGAAAAAGCCGCAAAGGACATAAACAGGAAAAACAGCGTCCCCCAGATTCTGCCGCCTGCCATATGGTTAAACACATTGGGCAGGGTGATAAATATCAGGGACGGCCCTGATTTGGCCTCAATGTTGTAGGCAAAGCAGGCCGGGAATATGATGAGTCCTGCCATGAAGGCCACCAGGGTGTCCAGCAGGGTTACGCTGACTGCCTCCCCTGTCAGTGTCCTCTCCTTGCCGATATAGCTTCCGAAGATGGCCAGGGCTCCAATGCCGATGCTCAGGGTGAAAAAGGATTGTCCCAGGGCAGCAAACACGGCTTCCCCGATACCCGAATCCACCATTTTCCCGAAGTCAGGCTTCAGGTAAAACTCCAGACCGGGACCGCCTCCCGGCAGAACCATGGAATGTACGGCCAGCACCACCATCAGCACCAGCAGACACACCATCATGACCTTTGTAATGCGCTCCACACCCTTCTGAAGACCCATGGCGCAGACTCCAAAGCACAGGAGCACCACGATGACCATGAATCCTCCCATCAGCGCGGGATTGGCCAGCATACTGACGAATTCACCGGCCACTGCTTCTGCATCCATGCCGCCGAAATCCCCTTTAAGGGTTTTAAAGAAATAAAGCATCATCCATCCGCCCACTGTTGTGTAGAACATCATCAGAATATAGTTGCCTGCCATGGCGATGTACTTGGTCAGATGCCACCTGCTTCCCTTTGGCTCCAGCAGATCAAAAGACAGGGCAGCGCTTTTCCGGCTTGCCCTTCCCACTGCAAATTCCATGACTACGATGGGAAGTCCCAGTATCAGCAGGAACACCAGGTATACCAGCACAAAAGCGGCCCCTCCGTATTCGCCTACTATATAAGGGAACCGCCACACATTGCCCAGACCAATGGCGCACCCTGCGCTTATAAGGATGAAGCCCAGCCTGGACGAGAATTTTTCGCGTTCCATCTATATATCCCCCGTTTCGTATTATATCGTGAGTTACCGGCCTTTTCAGACAGCCGGACTCAATAAAAGAGCCCTTAACCCTAAGGACTCTTTCATATACTACCATATTATTACATAAATATCAACCTATCTCTGTCCTTTGTCGTAGGGAACGCCGGAGGCCCTGGGCGCCTGGGAGTTCCTGGATGTAAATACAAGGACAATCAGGGTAGCCACATAGGGTATCATCTTATACACATAGCTGGGTATCCCTGTTGCCGCCAGGAACGGTATGCCGGAATAGGCTGCCGCCACCGCCTTCATGAGGCCGAAGAACAGGGAGGCCCACATGATTTTCACCGGCTTCCACTGTCCGAAGATAAGGACCGCCAGGGCCAGGAACCCGTATCCGGCCACGTCCGCGTTAAAGTTGGTGGATGTGGGCACCACGAACACCAGCCCCCCTAAACCGCCCAGGACTCCGGATATGAGGACGCCTGCGTACTGCATGCGGCAGACATTGATGCCCGCTGCGTCTGCTGCCTGGGGATGCTCGCCGCAGGAGCGCAGCCTCAGGCCGAACCTGGTCCGGTAAAGCACCAGGGTGGACAAAATCAGAATGGCGACGCCCAGATACGTGGTGATGTATGTGTTCTGGAATAACAAAGGCCCGAAAAACGGGATACTGCCCAGCAGGGGAACGGATTCAATCCGGAAGGTATTGTTAAACTGAATCTGCTGTACTCCCTGGATGACCCTGGCCACAAAGATGGCAAAGGCCGGGGCAAACATGTTAAGGGCGGTTCCGCTGATGGTCTGGTTTGCCTTCATGTTGATGGATGCGTAGGCATGGAAAAAGGCAAAGACAGCTCCTGTGGCCGTGGAGATAAGGATGGCCAGAAGCAGCTGCATCTGTCCGCTCATCCTGCCTCCTGTCATGTTCAGGAACAGGATGCCTGTAAAGGCTCCCATGGTCATGATTCCCTCCAGGGCAATGTTGACCACGCCGCTCCGCTCGGAAAACATGCCTCCCAGTGCCACAATCATCAGGGGAATGGTAAAAAGCATGGTCTGCTGGAATATAAAATAAATCACACTCATGTCCGGCCGTCTCCTTTCTCCCGTTTACGGTTCATCCGGGTCAGGATGGTCTTCACTATCAGGGCAAAGGCGCTGAAATAAATAATGACCGCCACAATGATATCAATGATCTCCGTGGAGAATTCAAAGAGCTGCAGGTAAAATCCCCCGGCTGTCAGATACGCAATGAACAGCCCGGAAAACAGCACTCCGATGGGATGGCTCAGTCCCAGCAGCGCCACGGAGATACCGGTAAAGCCTTCCGACGCAAGCACATCCTTTATCTCTATGTGCTTGCCGGTGCCTGCCAGGTAGAGAAGTCCCCCTGCCATGCCTGCTATGGCCCCGGCTATGACCATGCTCATGATAATATTCCTTTTCTCATTGATGCCCGCGTACCTGCTGGCATCCCTGTTAAAGCCCACTGCCTTAAGCTCATAGCCAAAGGTGGTCTTATTGAGGATAACCCAGATAATCAGCACGGCGGCAATGGCCAGAAGGATACCGCCGCCCACGCTGGACTCCGGAAACAGCTTATCCATTCCCATCTTGGGAATCTGGGCCGTGGCAGCCACATTTCTGGATTCATTGCGCAGGTTGTTAAAGAGAGGCTTATAGCTCTTTACAATCCAGTTCACCATATACATGCCGATATAGTTCATCATAATGGAGGCAATAACCTCATTTACATTAAAGCAGGCTTTCAGAAATCCCGGGACCATTCCCCACAGAGCCCCGCCCAGTATTGCTGCCAGCAGGGCCACGGCCCACTGTATCCTCCCCAGCCCCGTCCACATGATACCCACATAGACTGCCGCGAAGGCGCCCACAATAAACTGCCCCGGCGTACCGATATTGAACAGGCCTGTCTTAAAGGCAAAGCCAACGGAAAGACCGGTCAGTATGATGGGGGTTGCATAGTAAAACACCTGACCCACGCCCTTCAGACCGTGGGTAAATGCTCCTGTCAGGATGGTCACAAATCCCGGCAGTGCCTGGGACGGATTGCATATAAGGAGTATGACAAATCCTACCAGCAGTCCGATGACAATGGCAAAGACCGATGAAAGCACGCCTACATAATCCCGTTTTCTCCCTGTCCTGTTGTTTGTGCTCACGCCCTCTCACCTGCCTTTCCTTCTGGCTCCTGGCGTTTGGAACCTGCCATGTAAAGGCCCAGCTCCTGTACCGTCACTTCCCGGGGATTCAGGTCAGCCACAATGGTTCCCTCAAACATGACCAGAATCCGGTCGCTGAGGTTCATGACCTCGTCCAGTTCCAGGGATATGAGCAGAATGGCCGTACCTGCGTCCCTCTGCTTTACCAGCTCCCTGTGGATGTACTCGATGGCGCCCACATCCAGCCCTCTGGTAGGCTGGACCGCCAGCAGGATATCGTGGTCCCTGGATATCTCCCTTGCCACGATTGCCTTCTGCTGGTTGCCTCCGGACATGCTGCGGGTGATTGTGTCCGCTCCCTCGCCGCTTCGTATGTCAAAGTCCTCAATCAGCTTGCTGGCATAGTTATAAATCTCCTCATCCTTAAGGAACCCCCAGCGCTGGAACCCAGGTTCAAAATACTGCTGCAGCACCAGGTTATAGGCCAGATTATAATCCAGCACCAGGCCATGCTTGTGACGGTCCTCCGGTATATGGCTGAGTCCGCCTGTATTGCGGGCGCGTATGCTCTTTTTCGTCATAATTTAGCGGCCAACTCGACAGCCGGCTCGTGCGTGAATCC
>OGZX01001666.1_pt1 | contig 21114 bp, 12 predicted proteins | sample 1576881 | NCBI WGS metagenome assembly OGZX01 (sample SAMEA3541542, study PRJEB24748) | human gut metagenome | biome: human gut; feature: human-associated habitat; material: faeces | place: China | collected 2012
TGTATGCCGCACCGTCATATTTGCTGGCACCTGTAGCCATTACTTTTGATTCGTTGGTTGTATATAACTTGTAAATATCACCTTTCACTTTCAATGACAACCAATCCAATAGTTTAAGATCCAGATTCAGGAAAGCGCGTACACTCATTTCGTCCTGTGTATAGATATTTTCCAGGTAGTCGTAGATCGTTTTGGAATAACCATACGGATCCTGTGAGTTGTAACCGTCGCCGGCCGGACTGATATAGTTTTTGTTGTTCAACCAGTAATCTGTATCATATTCACGGGCGATGCTGTACATGAAGTCATAGATCGGAGAACCTGAACCTCCCTGCCTTGTCGGGTTCTGGGCGGTCGATTCGATATAAGAGAATCCACCTTCTGCTTTCAAGCGCGAACTGATATCGTGGGAAGCGTTTAAACTGAATGAATTACGCTTGAACTCATTGTTGAAAGTCAAGCCTTCTGATTGCAGGTTTGAATAAGATAAACGGAATGCACTTTTTTCGGAACCACCTTGCAAAGCCACGTTGGTGTTCATGTAGTGTCCGGTCTGATAAAGGTTTTTCAAGTTGTTGTCCTTGGCAGAATAGATCATTTCCTGACCATCCACATAGAATGGTTTGCCGTCGAAACGAGGGCCGAAGCTACGACCGGCAGAAGTGTATCGGTTTTCGCTGCCGTCGGGGTTCTGTGCCCATGCCGGAGAAGAACCGGATCCGAATTCGTTTTGCAAATCCGGTGTCGCATAGATCTTTTCCCATTGCTGCGTATGTGAAACGGAAACACCTATACCTTCACCTTTACGGCCTTTTTTGGTTGTGATCAGGATCACACCGTTGGAAGCACGCGAACCATACAAAGCGGTTGCGGCAGCACCTTTCAATACAGACATCGACTCGAAGTCATCGGCATTCAGGTTCTTCAGGTCATTACCCCAGTCTTGTCCTGCTCCTGTTTTTGTTACCTCATTGTCGATGATAATACCGTCGATCACGAAAATCGGCTGGTTGTTACCTCCCAAAGAAGTGTTACCACGGATGATGATACGTTGTGAAGATTGCGGACCGGAGTTACCCATGTTGATCTGTACACCGGCCACTTTACCTTGCAGACCGTTGATCGGGTTGGGGGAGTTTACTTTGGCGATTTCATCTCCTTTCAGTTCGGTCATGGAATAACCCAGTGATTTTTTGTCACGTGACATACCCAAAGCCGTTACTACAACTTCGTCCAAGGCCTGTGAGTCTTCTTCCAGAAATACTTTCAGCGTTGTTTGGCCAGTGTAAGCGATTTCTTTCGTTTTATATCCTACGAAAGAGAATTGTAACACTTGACCTCTTTTGACATCGTTTAGCGTAAATTTGCCATCGAGGTCGGTCATGATTCCACTTGTGGTTCCTTTAATAACGACAGATGCTCCAATAACCGGTCCCATTGAATCTTCTACTACTCCGGTTATTTTCCCGTTTTGTTGGGAAATGTTTACACTTTGCTTGTCAGGTAACACGTCTGCATAGACTCCTAATGGAGAAGCTAATGCACCGGCAAGCAAAATCAAGCTTGGAAATTTTAATCTTTTAGACATAAGCGTTTGATTTATAGGTAAAAAATAGATGTGTGTATATTTGTTTTAGCATATTTAAAGTTGTTGTAGTTCTAGTAGAACTATGGAATTCTACCAAAATGACAGCTATTCATAATGGCTAAAATAGCCTAAATCAATTTTAAATTCGTTAATAAAAGGAATACGCATGCTAAAAGCGTTAATTTTGTAACAAATTAGTTGTAATTAGTTTATTACCTAAGGAGGTCAAAAGTATGAATGTTAACTTAGAATCTATTTTTAACAGAATTTACGAATGAGTTCTACTAGAACAATATCATTTATAAAATTGTCAAAAGGCAACTATATATTTGTAGATCATGACTTTGTCTTTGATTTTAATCAAAGGCTCATAAAGAGATGCATTTCTTTATTTATGTTAAATAAGTAGAGTGTGTCTAATTCTTTCTCTTTTCAAAAATCAATTATCTGGAAGCGATTGTTATTTAATTAAAGACGAAAATCTGACTTTTAATTTTGTATCAGTGTTTTATGAATTTGTTTATATTTGTAAAATAATAATCAATCAGCTCTTTTTCACTATAAAATACAATATTATGAATGACGGTTCGAAAAAAGTAGTGATTCTTCTGGCTCATCCTAACCTGAAAGAGTCACAGGCAAACAAAGCATTGGCAGATGCGGTAAAAGATATAGATGGTGTAATGCTCTATGATTTATATGAATACCAGGATCAGTCTTTTGATGTAAATGTGTGGAGCACTATCATTTCTGATGCCTCTATGGTTATCTTTCAGTTCCCTTTCCATTGGATGTCTGCTCCTTCTCTTTTAAAAAGATGGTTGGATGAAGTATTCACTTCGTTGGCGAAGACACCTGCCGTAGCCGGTAAACCGTTGCAAATCGTCACGACGACCGGCTCGGAGTATGCAGCTTACCGCAGTGGTGGACGGAATTGTTTTACAATGGATGAACTTTTGCGTCCTTATCAGGGATGTGCAATACATGCCGGAATGGTCTGGAATACACCGTTGGTTGTCTATGGAATGGGTAGCGGGGATGCTTCCAGAAATATAGCGGCAGGAGCTGAGGTGTATAAACAAAGGGTAGAAGAAGCATTGACTAGCCACACAATGCAGAATATCTGGTAGTTACTATGTGATGTGATTCTGATTATTATACGTAGCAATCAGAATCAGTTACCAATCTGATTGCCTGTCGATAATTGTCGGCAAGCTTGCTTACAATTGTCAACAAGCCTGCCCACAATTATCAACAGGCTTGTTCATAATTATCGACAGGCAAAAACGACAGGAGATTTCTGCCTTACTATACGAATAAAATAATTCGATGATAACAATATTATTGGATTAATTTAAGAACTTTCTTCTACAAACCCTTTCATATCAACAAAAAATATCTATTTTTGCAAAGTTGATGTTTTTGATGTTTGCGCAAACAGACTTAATTTATCTAATATAAAGTACCATGAGATCAGAAGACATTTCACGCCGCTCGTTTCTGAAGCGGGCATTGGCTCTTTCTGCAGTTACGGCGATCCCGTCGTTTTGGATACCTTCAAAGGCTAATGCCTTTCCTGGCGTACCTTTCGTTAGTCCTAACGAAAAAGTAAATATTGCGTTTATTGGCATTGGTAACCGGGGAGGTGAGATTGCCAAGGAGTTGTATAAAACAGGTTTATGTAATGTGGTAGCTCTTTGCGATGTCGATATGGGAGCTAAGCACACACAGGAGCTTATATCTATGTTCCCGAAAGCTCAACGCTTCCAGGATTTCCGCCAGATGTTCGATAAGATGGCAGATAAGATAGATGCTGTTACGGTGGGGGTTCCTGACCATGCCCATTTCCCTATAACCATCGAAGCTATGGCTCATGGCAAACATGTATATGTTGAAAAACCGATGGCCCGTACTTTCCATGAGGTGGAGTTGATGATGAAAGGCGAAAAGAAATACGGTGTTGTTACACAGATGGGTAACCAGGGACACTCTGAAGCGAATTACTTCCAGTTCAAAGCCTGGAAAGATGCCGGATTAATCAAGGATGTGACTGCTATCACAGCTCATATGAACTCTCCGCGCCGTTGGCACGGATGGAATCCGAACATTAAACATATGCCGATGGGCGAACCGGCTCCGGAAACATTGGATTGGGATACCTGGCTGGGTGTAGTGCAGCATCATGACTATAACCATGATTATCATATGGGACAATGGCGCTGCTGGTATGATTTCGGTATGGGAGCACTGGGAGACTGGGGAGCTCATATTCTGGATACGGCTCATGAGTTCCTGGATTTAGGCTTGCCTTCCGAAGTAAACCCGTTGTATCTGAAAGACCATAATCCATTTTTCTATCCGATGTCGTCTACCATTTTGTTTAAATTCCCTGAAAGGAATAATATGCCGGCTGTAGATGTAACCTGGTATGATGGTTTGGATAATATTCCAGCTGTTCCGAAAGACTTTGGCTCTTCGGATGTCGATCCGAATATTCCGACCGTTGCCGGCGGTAAACTGCAATTGATGAAACTGAACCCGGGTAAGGAAATCTATTCAAAGACACTTACATTTAAAGGTGGTTCTCATGGCAGTACATTGTCTGTTATTCCGGATCAGATTGCAAAGGATATGAATCCGAAACTGCCGGAATATGAAAAGAGTCCGTCCAACCATTACGAAAACTTCTTGTTGGCTTGCCAAGGAAAAGAAAAGACCCGTTCGCCGTTCTCCATTGCTGGCCCGTTAAGCCAGGTATTCTGCCTGGGCGTTATGGCACAGCATCTGAACCGCAAACTGGTTTTCGATCGTGATACGAAAGAAATTGTAAACGACTCTTTCGCTAATCAAATGCTGGTGGGACAACCGCCGCGTAAAGGTTGGGAAGAGTATTATAATGTATAACAGAAAATTGATAGAATAGAAAAAAGCACTACATAAGTAGTGCTTTTTTTGTGCCTTATAATCTGTAGATGACAGAATAATTCTATCCAATAAAATCAGTGAATAGTATAATGATCGGCTGGATAAGGAGCTATATATTTGTACTTTCTGAAAAATAACTCATTAATTAAGAAGACCATGAAAAGTATATATCTGATTTTTATTCTCATCTTTTGTTCCTTGAAACTCTTTGCAACCGATAAAGTGTTGTTCGAAATAGGGCGGCAGGACAATTCCGCTGCGGAGTTTGCCCTCTATCCGGATAATTACAAAAGTTTTTTGGCGAACTTCGGGGGAGAGAAATCTTTTTATGTAGGATACTCTACTCCAGAAAAACATTGGTCGTATGTTTTGTCGGGACCGTTGGATGGTTGGGCTGGCGGTGGGTACTGGGCCGGATTTCATCCGAGACATTTCCCTTCTATCTATTTTAATTTGGATAAAGTTTCCGGAAAAGGGGAATGTTCTCTTACTTTCTTTTTCACTGGGGCACATAATAGTAAGCCGATCAAAATACGGGTCGAGATCAACGGTCATCGGTTCGAAGAAGAACTGAACGGGGAGAATGCTTCGGAGTTTCTGGAAAATAAGGGAACAGGAAAAGCGAAAGAGATACATATACAATTCCCCTCTTCATGGCTTACTCCCGGTATGAATAAGATTCAGTTGGGAACTATTAAAGGTACATGGGCTATTTTCGATTGTATCCGGTTGGAAACACCGGCATCCGTACAACTTGGAAAAGCGTCTTCTTCATTGATACGTTCTGTAAAAGCTGCACCTTTTGAATATCAAAAAGAGAATGGAGAACGTATATTGCCGGTTTTGGTGGATATGAACCAGTTTGATGCACCCCGGGAGTTGACTTTTGCAGTAGAGGGATGTGCTCCTGTTTCACGTACGATCGAAGTAGGGGAGAGTATCCAGGAAATATTGATGCCGGCTGCACAGGCTAAAGGCAAACAGGAAAAGTTGCTATTTACAATCCGGGATGGCAAAGATGTTATTTATAAAGGTGAAGTGATCCGTAGCCCGCAACCGCTGCATTCCTATTCAGACGATGTAGACTTGCTGATGGGGACGGGCAATTCCCGTTGGATGTTCAAACCCGGACCAAGCCTCCCTTTGAGTATGGTGCAGATCGCTCCCGACAATCAGGATGAGATATGGAAGGCCGGATACGAATATGCCATAGAGAATATTATGGGTTTCAACCATTTCAGCGACTGGACGATGACCGGTTTCCTGATGCAACCGACCTGCGGTGAACTGAAAGTCAATCCCGGCAGGGAGGATTTTCCGGATGAGGGTTATCGTTCCCGGATTGACAAATCATCGGAAAAGGCAGAAATAGGTAAATATTCCGTTTATATGACGGATACGAAGATACAAGCGGACATAACGGCAACCCGTCGTGCAGCTTTACAACGATATATTTTCCCTGCCAGGGAAGACGCGCGTATCCTGATCGATATGTTCACTCCTAACGAGTACCCGCATAATCTGGTCAATGCCCGTGTAACGAAAGTCAGCGATACGGAAATAGAAGGTTATGCTACTTATTATAATGCATTTACCGGATATACATTGGAACAGAGTTATACATTGTATTTCGTTCTCCAGTTCAGTAAGCCTTTCGATTCGATGGGCGGATGGGTGAATGAAGGTGTTCAGCCGGTAACCGGTTATATCCCTGGATGGAACAGAAACCACGAGTTTGAAACCCCTGCGGAAATCAGGCAGAATATCACCATGATAGAAGGGAAAGGCGATGTCGGTATATTCCTGAATTATAAGACGAAAGAGAACGAAGAAATCTTAGTCCGTTCCGGTGTTTCTCTGGTGGATATGGCAGGAGCACGGAATAACCTGAAACAGGAACTGGCTGATCCTTTTGGATGGGATTTTGAGAAGGTAGTGAACAATGCCCGTGCCGTTTGGGATGAATACCTGGGAAGAATAGCGATTGAAACGGACGATTATCTGCAAAAGAAGAAGTTCTATACCAACCTTTACCGTGCGTTAGCAGCCAAAGCAACCTGGAGCGATGCCGACGGCCGTTTTGTGGATGAAGATGAAAGGATCAGGCAGTTGGAGAAAACAGACGATTGTATCGTAAGTGGTGAATATTGGAATACATTTTGGAATAATCAACAGTTATTCAATCTGATGGCTCCGGAAATATCCAGCAAGTGGGCACGTTCGGCTATTCAGCTTTATCAGAATAGCGGTTGGTTCAATACGGACCCTGCCGGGATAGAACATACCGGTGTGATGGTTGCCATGCATCCGATCTCTCAGATACTGGGAGCCTGGCAAAGCGGTATACGTGACTTTGACTTGAATATAGCGTATGACGGTCTGAAAAAGATGATGACAACACCTCCTCAGAAGTATGAAGGTGGTGGAACTGTCGGAGTTGAGAACCTGGTCCCTTATATGAAGTATGGATATATTCCTGCAGGGAAAGGTACTGTCTCCAATACGATGGAGTATGCTTACGACGACTGGTGTCTGGGACAGATGGCTAAAGTATTGGGAAAGACCGATGACTTTAAACTGTTTGATGAACGTTCGAATAATTGGTCTAATTTGTTTGATCCGAAGTCTGGCTTTATACGTCCTAAAGACGAACACGGCAATTGGGTAGAGCCTTTCGATCCGTATCATACACCCGGGTTTACCGAAGGAAATGCCTTCAATTATTCCTGGTTCGTTCCTCATAATCCGGATAAATTGATCGGTATGGTCGGTAAAGACCGTTTTATTAGCCGTTTGGATAAAGCGATGGAGCAGTCGGCCCATGCCAATTTTAATGCGGCAGGCGATAACTTTTCCGCTTTCCCGATCAACCACGGAAATGAAACCTCTATGGAAGTTGCCTATCTCTTTAACTGGGCAGGTGCTCCCTGGCTGACGCAGAAATGGGTACGGGCAATACAGGAGCAGTATTACGGAACCACTCCTTACGATGCTTATCCGGGGGATGAGGATCTGGGACAGATGAGTAGCTGGTTTGTCATGAGTGCTCTCGGTTTGTTCCAGATGGATGGCGGATGTTCTGAAAAACCGTATTATGAATTGGCTTCTCCGCGTTATCCCAAAATCACGATCCGGCTGGATGGAAAATATAATCGCGGCGAGACTTTCGTGATAGAAGCTCCCGGCGCATCCAAAGAGAATAAATATATTCAATCGGTTACCTTGAACGGTAAACCGGTAAATGGTTTCCGGATTCCGCAGGAAGAGGTATTGAAAGGAGGGAAGATTGTGATCGAAATGGGGAAAGAAGCCGTCGTTTCACCTGTTTCTTCCCGGTGAAACTTTTGTTTCTCTCGGGGGAAACTTTTGTTTCGTGCTGAAGAAACTTTAGTTTCCTCCGGGAGAAACTATATTTATGCCGGCTTATTGGCTAACTAATTACACCTGCAGAAACGATTTGCCCCGCAGGTACATGTCGGTCCTCCATCGCCGTTAAGTATTTCGTCATTGTAAAAGTCGTACATCTTTGTTTTAATCTGTATGCATACTCGGCGGAACTCGCTTTCTATAAATTCGGGTGTGCCTGTGGCACGTGAAGGATCATAGAAGCCGATGTGTAATTTGTGGCGAACCTTTCCCCTGAATACCGGGCAGTTTTCGTTTGCATCTCCACAAACCGTAATCACATAATCCCAGGGTTCGTCCAGATACTGATCGACCGGTTTTGGAGTATGACTACTGATATCTATTCCTGAATTTTTCATCGTTTTGATGGCAAGAGGATTTACTTCATCGGCAGGATTTGTTCCGGCCGAACAAACAATCAAATTCTTGTCAAAAGATTGTAGCCAACCCTGTGCCATCTGGCTTCGGCAACTATTGCCGGTGCAAAGAATTAATATTTTCATAGTGTTACTTATCCTGGAATGATCTTATATCCTGCTGCTGTCAGCGTATATTGTATCTGGTCGATATGATCCTGATTACGAGTCTCCATTTCCAGACGCAGGTAACAGCCGTTAATATCTGCGGTGTGGCTTACTCGTTCATGGTGGACAGACACCACATTTGCTCCTGTGGAGGCTATGATTTCAGAAACGTGTTGTAATTGTCCGGGCTTGTCTACCAATTCAATCGTCATGGTGTAAGAACGGCCGGATTTCTGCAAGCCTCGTCCGATCACACGTGACAGAATCGTTACGTCGATGTTACCGCCCGATACCAGGCAGATCGCCTTTTTCCCTTTGATAGGTACTTTGTTGAACATGGCAGCTGCAACGGCTACGGCGCCGGCACCTTCGGCAATGAGTTTGTGCTGTTCGATCAATGCCAGGATAGCTGTCGATATCTCGTCATCATTGACCGTAACGATTTCATCCACATACTGACGGCAATACTCAAATGTATGTTCGCCCGGCTCCTTCACGGCGATACCGTCGGCAATGGTGCGGACGAAGCCCATGCGCTCAATCTTGTCGTGCTCGATGGAGTTGAGCATGCTCGGTGCGCCACTGGCCTGTACGCCATATATTTTTATATTCGGATTCAAATGCTTGATCGCAAAAGCAACCCCGGAAATCAGTCCGCCGCCGCCAATCGGAACGATTACGGCGTCCAGGTCAGGTAATTGTTCCAATAGTTCCAGTCCTATTGTACCTTGTCCGGCAATGACATCTTCATCGTCGAAAGGATGAACAAAGGTATATCCCTTTTCATCTCGTAATTTTAAGGCTTTCTGGTAAGCGTCATCGTACACGCCTTCTACCAGGCAGACATCGGCTCCATACCATTTGGTAGCTTCTATTTTAGAAATAGGAGCATTATCCGGCAAACAGATAAGAGATTTGATGCCATGAGTGGTTGCTGCCAGTGCAACTCCCTGAGCATGGTTGCCGGCAGAACAGGCAACGACGCCTTTTGCTTTCTCTTCTTCCGTAAGTTGTGAGATTTTGAAGCAGGCACCACGGACTTTAAATGATCCTGTAATCTGTAAGTTCTCCGGTTTCAGATAGATATGTGATTCCGGATTGATATTGGGCGCACTAATCAAGTCCGTGCGACGGATAACCGTTTTCAGGGCAAATGATGCCTGATAGATTTTATCGAGTGTGAGCATTTTTTTATTTGTTAAACCTTCGGCATTTACATTGGGCAAAACCGTTCTTACTCTATTTTTGAAGGGGCAAATATAGGGAGAAATCAGATATCTCGCTGAAACAATTGTGGATTTTTATTATCTCGCTAATATTTCGTATATTTACACGCTGGAAATTGTTTTCCGGTTAGAGGCTGAAAAAGAAGAAAGAGCACCATATAAGTTTATGAAACCAGAGGATATTGAAGATTTCACAGAGGAAAACGAAAACGAGGAAATAGAGCAAACAAATACAGATTCTCAACCCAATGAGCAGTCTGATGCTACTACACATTCGGAATATAAAATACCCGGAAAAGGGGAAGGTCGCGTATCCTATCATCTGTCAGGGATGTATCAGGATTGGTTTTTGGATTATGCATCGTATGTAATCCTGGAACGTGCCGTGCCGCATATCAACGACGGATTGAAGCCGGTGCAGCGTCGTATCCTTCACTCTATGAAGCGTCTGGACGACGGCCGGTATAATAAGGTGGCCAACATTGTCGGTCATACCATGCAGTTTCACCCTCATGGCGATGCCTCTATTGGCGACGCCTTGGTGCAGTTGGGACAGAAAGATCTGTTGGTCGACTGCCAGGGAAACTGGGGTAACATCCTGACCGGTGACGGTGCCGCTGCTCCCCGTTATATCGAGGCACGTCTTTCTAAATTTGCTCTTGAAACCGTATTCAATCCCAAGACGACTACCTGGCAGCTTTCCTACGATGGGCGTAACAAAGAACCGGTCACTCTCCCTGTAAAATTCCCTTTGCTGTTGGCACAAGGCGTGGAGGGTATCGCTGTCGGCCTTTCATCCAAGATCCTGCCACATAATTTCAATGAATTGATCGATGCATCTGTTTCCTATCTGAAGGGAGAAGATTTTACTTTGTATCCTGATTTCCAGACAGGCGGTTTCATCGATGTGACGAAATACAACGACGGCGAACGCGGTGGCTCCGTAAAAGTTCGTGCTAAGATAACAAAGCTGGATAACAAAACATTAGTTATCAGTGAAATTCCTTATGGAAGAACGACCTCTTCTCTGATCGAGTCGATCCTGAAAGCAAATGACAAAGGAAAGATCAAGATTAAGAAAGTAGACGATAATACAGCCAGAGGCGTAGAGATCCTGGTGCACCTCGCTCCGGGCGTTTCGTCGGATAAGACGATCGATGCCTTGTATGCCTTCACGGATTGTGAGATCAGTATTTCGCCGAACTGTTGTGTGATTATGGATAACAAGCCTCACTTTCTCACGGTCAGTGATGTGCTGCGCCATTCAACGGATGATACGTTGCATCTATTGCGTACCGAATTGGAGATCCATAAATCGGAACAGGAAGAAACGTTGTTTTTCGCCTCTCTCGAGAAGATATTCATCGAAGAACGTATCTATAAAGATAAGGAATTTGAAAATGCGAAGGATATGGACGAAGCGATCGCTCATATCGACCTGCGCCTGACTCCGTTTAAGCCTGACTTTATCCGTGAAGTAACCCGCGACGATATCCTGAAACTGATGGAGATCAAGATGGGGCGTATCCTCAAATTCAACTCGGAAAAAAGTAACGCCCTGATCGCTCAGATACGGGAAGAGATTGAACGGATCAATCATCATCTGGACAATATCGTAGAATACACCATCAACTGGTTTATTATGCTGAAGGAAAAATACGGCAAAGATCATCCGCGTATGACTGAGGTGCGTAACTTCGACACGATTGAAGCTACCAAGGTGGTGGAAGCAAACGAAAAACTATATATCAACCGTGCCGAAGGCTTTATCGGTATGAGTTTGAAAAAGGACGAATATGTTTGTAACTGTTCGGATATCGACGATATTATCCTGTTCTACCGTAACGGAACTTATAAGATCGTGAAAGTCTGCGATAAGATGTTTGTCGGTAAAGACGTATTGTACCTGAATGTATTCAAGCGCAACGATAACCGTACGATTTATAATGTTATTTACCGGGATGGAAAAGCCGGTTATAACTTCATTAAGCGTTTTGCCGTAACCGGAGTGACACGCGATAAGGAATACGATGTAACAAAGGGAACAGAAGGATCGCGCGTGCTCTATTTCAGTGCCAATCCGAATGGTGAAGCAGAAACGGTTAAAGTAATACTGAAGCCGAAACCCCGTCAGAAGTTGCTCGTCTTTGAGAAAGATTTCAGCGAGATCGCCATCAAGGGACGTGGTTCGATGGGAAATATCCTGACGAAAGCCGATGTGCATAAGATCAGCCTGAAACAGAAGGGTAGTTCGACCCTCGGAGGACGTCAGGTTTGGTTCGACTGGGATGTATTGCGCCTGAATTATGACGGACGCGGTGATGAGCTGGGTGAATTCCAGAGCGACGATGTGATCCTGGTGGTTTTGCGTAACGGCGATTTCTATACGACGAACTTCGACCTTAGCAATCACTATGAAGATAATATACAGATCATTGAGAAATTCGACTCCAATAAGGTCTGGACGGCTGCTTTGTATGATGCCGACCAGAAATATCCTTACCTCAAACGCTTCCAGCTTGAAGCTGGCAGCCGTAAGCAGAATTTTCTGGGAGAAAACCCCAAGAGCCGTCTGTTGTTGCTTACCGACGAAATGTATCCTCGTATTGAAGTCATATTCGGTGGGCACGACAGTTTCCGTGAAGCGATGGTTCTCGATGCGGAAGAGTTTATCGGCGTAAAAGGTTTCAAGGCCAAGGGAAAACGAATCTCGACTTTTGAGGTTGAAACTGTCAATGAGTTGGAGCCGACCCGGTTCGCTTCATCGGAACAACCGGTCGGGGAAGGTATCGATATCGGCCCGGAAGAGGATGATGCAGATACGGATCAGAGTAACTCGGATATTATCGATGAGATAACGGGACAGATGAAGCTTTTTGACGAATAGCCTATGAAAAAAGGAAAAGATACGATTCTCAAGGCTGCAATAGCACGCCTTTTGTCCGATCCTGAACCGTTGGGAGCCGATAAAAATAAAATCTCCCCTGAAAAACTTGCAAATTAATAAAAAAGAATTACCTTTGCACCGCAATCCAAATGCGGCTGTGGTGTAATTGGTAGCCACGCCAGACTTAGGATCTGGTGCTTCACGGCGTGGGGGTTCGAGTCCCTTCAGCCGCACAAAATGCAAAATCCTTCCGAATTCGTTCGGGAGGATTTTTTTGTTGCTTTTATTGTATTATGGAATATAATATCAGGCAGATATCGTTAGGTAAATGGCTGATTTCTTTCACTTGTATATAACAGGTGGGCTCTCTCCATCTGTTTTTAATAAAGTCATAGTCGTGTGTATCTTTCAGAAAAGATATAAACTTTTCTATGAGCCCGCATTTATCTGTGAATAAATATATGAATGTGCATTTATTGTCCTCATTAAATGAACAGGTGATCGTTATTTCTTCCTGATCAAACCGTATTTCGATTGATTTTTCTTCAGTCTCTTTCTCGAAATAATCCATCAGGCAGTGCGGATAGTTTATATATTTCTGTCTGATATCTGATAATGACAGGTTTAATAGGGAGATAATTTGTTGAAGTATGATGGAATAAATATTTATCCCAACAGTTCTATTGTTGTCCATATAGTACGTTCCTTTTAGATCTGATTCGGAGAAACAGATCGATATTAATAATTATGAGATTCTAATTACCTGTATTATATAGACTCATTTGTTTTGTACTAGCAAACAAAACAAATAAAAACAGGAACGTGGTGCAAATATATGATTTAGGATTAAAAAGTTAAAGCCAATCCCACTTTTTTTATACATTTGTGTGTTTAATATTATACATAATCTGGCATAATGAAAGACTCGATAGCTTATCTGCCCAAAGACAAACAGGAAGATTTGGATTTTCTCGTTAAAGAGATATTAAAGCGATTGCCTCAGACGGAGTTTATTATTCTGTATGGTAGTTATGCTAGAGGTAATTATGTGCGGCGCAGTGTCCGGATTGAAGATGGCGGTATTCCTACCGTTAAAATATCCGATTATGATATCTATGTGGTAACGAGCGGTATCAACAGTAAGAAGGCGGATACTGTTCTGGATAACGTAGAAGATGTCTTTTTCGCCGGAAAGGATTTTGACCGTGACACGCCTGTTGAGTTTATCAACGATGATATCAATATGCTTAATAAATACTTGGAAGAGGGACGATATTTCTATACTCAAATTAAGCAGGAAGGAATTATCCTGTATAACAGTGGGAAATATAAACTGGCTCGTCGTCGTAAACTTAACTTTGCTGAGATAAAGGAACAGGCTCAGGAATATTTTGATGAGAAGTTTGAAAAAGGAAATTTCTTTTTTGATGATGCTGTTACGAATAAAGGAAGGGGAAGATATCAAATGTCATCATTTTATTTACATCAAGCCTGCGAAAACATTTATTATGCCATTCGTTTGGTTTTTACTTTGCGCAATAACAAACAGCATAACCTTTCTAAATTGTCTTCTTCTGTAAAACGTTATGCCGATGATCTGGCAACAGTGTTTCCACAAGATACACCTGAAGAGAAGCGACTTTTTACCTTACTAAAATCAGCTTATGTAGAAGCTCGCTATAATCCATATTTTGTGGTTACAAAAGAGGATATCGATGCTCTTATTCCGAAAGTCGAATTACTCCGGGACATTACGAAACGAATCTGTGAAGAGAAGATCAAAGAGTACGGGGAGAAGAGCGATATATAGAATATAATTATAATGTATTGCTTTCCCTGCTTGTCAGACTCATTTGTTTTAATGCTACTTGTTCTTTCAGGATTAATATATATCTTTGTTTCAAGTAAATGAATGGATATGAAATCTACATCTGAATATATAAACCTCTTACGTGACTATATGGCTAAAAATGCTTCTAAGTATGGTATTACTCGTATGGGGATATTTGGTTCTGTTGCCAGAGGAGAGCAAACAGAGGGGAGTGATGTTGATGTTTATTTGGAAACTTCAAAACCGAGTATGTTTGCATTAGTTCATATAAAAGAGGATTTGCAGGCTCTATTTGGTTGTAATGTCGATATAGTACGTTTACGTGAACGTATGGATACCTTACTGAAAAGTAGAATAGAGAAGGAGGGGATTTATGTGTGATAAAGAATTGCTCCATTCTTCTTTAGTTAAGATAAGAATAGCCATAGATAGAATATTGGAAAGATCGCAGACAATACTCTCTTCAGATGATTTTTTAAATACCCCTAACGGTGTTGAAAGAATGGAAAGTATCTGTATGTTGTTGATAGCCATAGGTGAAAGTGTAAAGCGAATAGATAAAGAAACCAATAGGCAGTTATTATCCGGCTATTCGGAAATAGACTGGAAAGGTGTAATGGGTATGAGAGATATTATTGCTCATCATTATTTTGATATTGATGCAGAGGTCGTTTTTGATGTTATGAAAAATGATTTGCCAATGGTAAAAACAGCGATTGATAAGATGATTGTTGATTTATAATACTTCTCCCTTCTAAAGAATATGGTCTTTTTGACTTTTGTATGATATGTTTGTTGTATTGTTCGGTTATTCTTCGAAACCGCTATTTAAATAAAACTCTTTTTCATTTGTAATAGCAAGCTTCTGCCATTTAAAACGCAATGTTTTGCCATGCCTTTGGCAGAGTCTTGCCATAGTAGTGGCAGAAGTCTGCCAAAGGCATGGCAAGGCTCTGCCACTACTATGGCAAAACCTTTTTATAGGAGTAGCGATATCGAATTGTCGGCATGGAGCCGGAACGATATGCCAAATAAAAACCCCGACTACCGGTATGTTTCAAGCTACCGGTAGTCGGGGTTGATTATTTTACTATAAGTCTCTTACAGTTTGTGTATCACTTTCATCAACTGTTCACCCAAGCCGATGGTGTATCCCTGGGATACGAATACCACACGGTTGAAGGTGTCGGCGATGATGAAGATCGGCAGCTGGCTGGCATTCTGTAGCTTCATGGCTGATGCGATCTCTTTCTGGATATGGTTGTCTGCGTCGATACCGTATGTAATTGTGTTAGGCAGGTCGCCGAACTCTTTCGGATCGAAGCTGTTGTAACCTTTTTCATCCGGGAAAAGGAGAACCATGCTGCGTCCCCATTCTTCAAGGTCTTTCTTAACGGCGGCGATGTCGCGCATAGCGTGGTTGGTCGGTTCCTGGCGGGCTCCGAGGATAGCTACAACGAAGTAGCCACGTCCGGTTGTAGCCAGTACGCTGATTTCTTCACCGTTGTCGGCACGTTTGAATTTATTTTCAGAGTTGAAATTACCGATCACCTGTACTTCTTCCAGGTTCTCACGCATTTCAAGTTTGATATCCGTTGTTTTATCCGGCTCTACGTTGAAGAAAGATACTTCGGCCAGTACGCTGCCGTTAGCCATACGGGTTCCGGTCACCATCATATAGTTACCTTCGTCGATAGGCTGCGGTTTCTTCAACAGGGTGCTCCAGGTGGTGCCTACACCCATATCGGTACTTGCACTGCGGAAGTTCAATGTCTGCAATTTAGCATCCGGAAGTATCTTGGCAATAGTGAAATGGCTGTAATACTTCGGGTCCTGCAATGCTTTGATCGGGGCATAAGTAGCCATTACCTTTCCTTGCTTGGCAGTGGTCTGAACAGCTGCTTCGAAATCTACGTCCATCCAGTTGCCGTCTTTCATAAACTGCACCTTGCGGGCTACCGGTTCGATACGGGCCGGGATACCCAGGCTGCGAGCTACTGCGATAAAGAAGATGTCGCGTGATCCGGTATCGGCAACACGTGATTTGAACACACCCATCGGCATGACTGGGATACGTTGCGAGTTGAGTTCGTTCTTGATCGTGATGTTTTTCTTCACCCAATCGACCAAAGCCATCGGATCTTCTTTGGCCTGTTTAGCCAGTTCTGCGTCTACGTTGGCAATGAAGAAGCTACGGTAAGGTGAAAGGAATTCGTTGGCAACGCGCGGATTAAGTACATATCGGTTGAATTGCTCGGAATTGACCACTTCGGTGTTGTTCAGATGATCTGCCAGGACAGAAGCGGGCGTGTCGCGAAGGTCTTTGGCAGAAATTACATCCAAGAGTGCCATCGCTACCGGACGTTTGTCGGCCGGAGTTTCGCGCAGGAACTTTTCGATCTCCATCCAGTTGCCACGGCTGCCGATCATAAAGTCGGAAGTCTTCAGCGGATCGATACCCAGTTCTTTTGCCAGTGCTTCCGCTTTCTCTTCGGTATAGAAGGTGGCTACATATTTATTACGGATAGCGTCTTCTTCCAACAGACGTGCGGCGTTGGTTTCTTTCTGTTCGGGAGTTACTTCGGCAGGGATAGAGCCTTCTACCGGAGGAATAACATCCAAAGCGACTGCTTCAATTGCGTCACCCGGTTTTTTATCGAGCTTAATAGTCACGTCTCCTTTACCGAACGATACTTTATCGAAACCGAACTTACCGTCTTTGGTGGCCCATACGAACATATCGCCTTTACCGGCAGTCAGGAAGGTCTTTCCTTCGGCGTCGGTTTTCTTGTTGGCAACGGTGTAGAACTCGGCATAGTTATAGATTTTGAATTCTACATCGGCGTCGGGAACGGGTTTGCCGTCCGCATCCACAATCGTTACGATGGCTTTGCCTGTCGGGGCATAGTTATCGATCACGTTGATTTCCGTGTAACCGTCTGTTTCCAGCATTACTTCTTCGGGGCCGTTGTATTTTCCGAATACTTTGGTGTGCATCAGCATACCGCGGTATGCCGGGCCGTTAAACCATCCCAGGTTCAGGATCGGTTCCGGTTCGCAGGCACCCAGGAAATACCATTTGCCGTTCACCCAGGCTTCTACCCAGGCATGGTTATCGTCGGTGTGTGCCCAGCGCGGAGTGTATACCTGGCGGGCAGGGATACCGACCGAGCGAAGTGCGGCAACCGTAAAGGTCGACTCTTCACCACAACGTCCGTAAGCTGTCTTTACAGAAGCCAGCGGCGAGCTGGTACGGGCGTCGGAAGGGGTATAAATTACTTTTTCGTGGCACCAGTGGTTTACTTCCAACACGGCGTCGTACAGATACATTCCTTTTACACGGTCTTTCAGTTCGTCGAAAAAGACCATGCGGCTTTCGTCCAGGTTCTCGTTGTTAACGCGGATCGGCAGCACAAAATGGCGGAAGATGTCTTCCGGGATGCTGTCGCCCCAGGGCATTTCCTGTTTGGCCTGGAAAGAGCTGCGGATGTTATCCAGATAGAGTTTTCCGTCATAGTCGGTGATGTCGCCGATCGGCATGTAGGCATACAGGAAGGTAAGTGCTTCTTTCTCCTGCGGTGTCATTTCCTGATTGAAAACTGCGAACAGATCTCCGTCAGGCAAAGCTGCCTGTTTGGCTTGGAAATCTTTTTCTACTTCCGCCCTGAATGCATTGTCAGAGATGAAGTGCTGTTGTTTGTTGCATGCTGTCCCTATCAGGAGCATGAACAATAGTGCGAATAATTGTGTTTTATGCATAGTGTTAATTTTATCCCGACAAATATACGTAATATATTCATTAGTCAGTATATGAGCCATATATTTCGGCATTCATTCCATTGTAGTTTCAGATTTTTTTTGTTATTTTGAGGGATAATTGAGTAAACCGTTTCCGCTTATGTTCCATGATTTAGAGATTCTGCATAATGCGGAGGGAATCTTGTTGATTGCTTCCGTCATTCTGTTTTTTAGTATTTTTGCCGGTAAGGCAGGTTATCGTTTCGGACTCCCCGCTTTGTTGCTCTTTCTGGGAGTCGGTATGTTATTCGGTAGTGATGGACTGGGGATACAGTTCAGTAACCCCAATATAGCACAGTTTATCGGTATGCTGGCGTTGAGTATCATCCTGTTTTCGGGTGGTATGGATACGAAGATATCCGAAGTAAAACCGATTGCGTCGCAAGGGGTCATCCTGGCCACGGTCGGGGTGCTGGCTACCACGTTTATCACAGGAGGTTTCATTTATTATATATCGAAGCTTGTTGTGGGTTATGAAACGCTCACCTTTCCCGAATCGTTATTGATGGCGGCTGTTATGTCGTCTACCGACTCGGCATCCGTATTCTCCATTCTCCGGAGTAAAGGAGTTTATCTGAAACAACGCTTGCGTCCCACGCTGGAGTTGGAAAGTGGTAGTAACGACCCGATGGCATATATGCTTACTTTGCTGTTGATCGCCTATATACAGACGGCCGGGATGAACCTGGGCGATGCGATCCTGTCGCTGGTTATCCAGTTGTCGGTCGGTGCAATAGCCGGTTTCCTGTTGGGGAAATTAGCCGTACTTATCATCAACAAGATCGATATCGACAACGAATCGTTGTATCCGATCTTATTGCTGGCCACTGCATTTTTTACCTTCGCAGCGACTACGCTGTGCAAGGGTAATGGTTACCTGGCTGTTTATATTGCCGGGCTAGTGGTTGGGAATGCCAAGATCGTTCATAAAAAGAGTATCGGTACGTTCTTTGACGGTTTTGCCTGGTTATGGCAGATCGTGATGTTCCTTACGTTGGGATTGCTCGTTAACCCTCACGAATTGTTGCCGGTTGCCCCGATCGGGCTGACAGTCGGTATCTTTATGATCCTTTTCGCTCGTCCGATCAGCGTATTCCTTTGTCTGATCCCTTATAAAAACTTTACGACAAAAGGGAAACTGTATATTTCGTGGGTAGGGCTTCGCGGAGCCGTGCCGATCATCTTCGCCACTTATCCGATGATTGCCGGAATAGAACATGCCGGACTGATCTTTAATGTAGTCTTCTTCATCACCATCCTTTCTCTCCTTATCCAGGGAACGACTGTAACACAGGCCGCCAAGTGGCTGGGATTGATCGATGAACCGGAGCGCAAGGATGTGTTCGGCATTGAACTGCCGGAAGGTATAAAGAGTGCCATGAGCGAGATCGATATAACACCGGAAGTGTTGACGCATGGCAACAAGCTGATGGAGCTTACCCTGCCCGACCATACGCTGGCAGTAATGGTGATGCGCGACGGGCGTTATTTTATCCCCAAAGGAAATACGGTTCTGATGGAGGGCGATAAATTGCTGATGATTTCCGACAACGACGAGGCATTGCTTCAGGCCTACGAGGCTTTAGGGATTACAGACTATACGATGAAAAAGAATTGGTAATGCAAAGAGGGCCTCGGCGGGGCCCTTTTTTATTTGTATTTACATAACCAAAGTACTGTTCACAATTTTAATACACAGGGTATAAAAGACCGTAAAAAAACATCGAATAATATACAAAACTGCCAAACAGATCGTTATTATGTAAACTATTCCAGTTAAATTTGTAAGAATTAATAAGGCAAGAGATATGGCAGTAAAGAAAGACAGAGTACTTTGGGCAGATGATGAGATCGATTTGTTGAAACCTCACATTTTGTTTTTACAGGATAAAGGATATGAAGTGGTTCCGGTAATCAGCGGGCAGGATGCTATCGACTGTTGCAAGGAACAATCGTTCGATATTATTTTCCTCGATGAGAACATGCCCGGTCTGACTGGTCTGGAAACACTTGCCCACATTAAGGAGATCAACCCGAATGTCCCGGTCGTGATGGTTACCAAAAGCGAAGAGGAAAGCATTATGAACCAGGCGATCGGAAACAAGATTGCCGATTACCTGATCAAGCCGGTCAATCCCAACCAGCTTCTCCTTTCCATTAAGAAGAATGTACATAAGAATGTAATCATATCGGAAACGACCACTGTCGGCTATCAGCAGGAGTTCGGACGTATCGGTATGCAGATCAACGACTCGTTGACTACCGACGACTGGATGGAACTCTACAAGAAGTTGGTATACTGGGAGTTGGAGCTCGAAAGTAGCCAAGTCCAGATGTCTGATATGCTCCGCATGCAAAAGGAAGAGGCCAACAATGCTTTCGGTAAGTTTGTAAAGAAGAATTATGTGAACTGGATACAGAACCCGGCGGAACGCCCTTTGATGAGTCCGGATCTTTTTAAGAAGAAAGTATTCCCGTTATTGGATAACGACGAGAAGGTTTTCTTTATCCTGATCGATAACTTCCGGTTGGATCAGTGGCGTGTAGTAAAGGATTTGCTTGCTGAATATTTCACCTTCGATGAAGGGCTGTATTATAGTATCCTTCCGACTGCCACGCAATATGCCCGTAACTCCATCTTCTCCGGCCTGATGCCTTCGCAGATAGAAAAGATGTTCCCGGATTTGTGGGTTGACGAGGAGAGCGAGGAAGGGAAAAATCTCAATGAAGCTCCGTTGATCCAGACACAGATAGACCGCTTCCGTAAGAAATATACATTCTCTTATAATAAAGTGCACGATTCGCAGTATGGCGAAAAGCTATTGAATATGATCTCGTCATTGACTCATAACCAGCTGAATGTCGTAGTACTAAACTTTGTGGATATGTTGTCGCATGCCCGTACGGAAATGAAGATGATCCGCGAACTG
>OGZX01001673.1_pt1 | contig 21067 bp, 12 predicted proteins | sample 1576881 | NCBI WGS metagenome assembly OGZX01 (sample SAMEA3541542, study PRJEB24748) | human gut metagenome | biome: human gut; feature: human-associated habitat; material: faeces | place: China | collected 2012
AAAATTAGGGTAAGAGTATAAGGTTGAATAGTAGCAACTACTCACCTTTCAGGACTGATGTTTCACCATAGGCGTTTTCTTTATTAAAAGGTTCATAACTTCTATATTTTCTCTCTTTTTTCACCGTTTTACCAAGTACAAAAAGAACTTGGTTTTATGTTGATTTAAAACAAAATCCCGTTAATGACTTAACTCTGTTGATTGTCTTAAGAGATAAAAAACATATTATTAACAAAGGTGCCGAAATTACTATGCGCATTTCGTCTTAGCAAAGATATATTATTATTTAATATCAAGAACATTCCTTTGCATTTATTTAACTTTATATTTATACTTTTGCAAAGTAAGCCCTTATATACCTTATTATATATAGAGGTTTAAGGTTCTTCAAGATTTAAAGCATGAAATTCAATCAGGCCATTCATGGGAGTTTCTTCAATGACAGCTAATTCAATTCCAAATTCAGCCGCCACTTCCCGCAGAATTTTGGCATAGCTATATGCCAGTGAACCAACGAAGCGGATAGGATAGCTTTTATAGTCGTATTGGCATATATTCCGGGTAAAAAAGCTCCTAAGATTGCTTGTTATTAAATTGAATACATAATCCTCGCCCGTGTAATCGGCTAAAAAGTAAGAGATTGTGGATAAAAAACGATTGGGGAACGGGCGATTATACACAGACTCCATCACCTCATTAGGGCTAATACGAAACTTCTCGAAAAAGTCTGCCGTAACATCTTTAGGAGCCAGGCCTTTCATCACGTCCGATAGGAAGATTTTTCCCAACACGGCGCCGCTGCCTTCATCGCCTAAAATATATCCGCCCGCCCGAACATTTTTTACAATGATTTTCCCATCGTAAAAACATGAATTAGAGCCTGTTCCTAAGATACAGGCAATACCGGCTTCGCACTTGAACAATCCACGGGCAGCAGCTAAAAGATCACTTTCTACTTGAATCGGAGTTTTGAATTGTGCTACCAATGAAGCACCCAGTACATTTTTCTTTTCATAGGAAGTACAACCGGCACCATAGTAATACACTTGGTCCAGTTTCCTTTTAAAGAAATGTTCGGGTAACCCTAACCGCACACTCCGGCTAATTTCTCTTCGTGTTTGGAAGAAAGGATTCAGCCCTTCAGTGAAGGCTCGCTGTATCAAATGATTATCTTCGACCAGCGCCCATTCAGTTCTCGTAGAACCACTTTCCGCAATTAGTTTCATAGGTAGTTAGTTTTAGAATTGAATACAAATATATAGCTTTTTTTAAGCTTCGCAAGATTATTTCGAGAAAAAGTTTCTTTAGCTGGCATACACCATATCAGGGGGGATTATAGTCTTTTTACTTTTCGAGTACCGATGGCGTACTCTTTCATTTTTCTATGCATCTACCGCACCATGCGACATAATAGATTAAAACACTGTATATAAGCAAGTAGAGAATTATTTTACCAAGTTCTTTTTGAACTTTTGCAGAGAAAAAAGAGAGAAAATATAGAGTTATGAACCCTTTAATAAAGAGAATGCCTATGGTGAAACATCAGTCCTGAAAGGTGGATAGTTACTACTATTCAGCCTTATACTCTACCCTAATTTTTAAAGAACTATTTAATTAACAACAAAATCATCAATCACTTATGAATGAAGATCACAAAAAACGAGGATTGGCTCACAGCAAAATCCTCACAGCAGTGGCAATAAGTGCACTTTTCCTGAGCAGCGGCAACGTAATGGCTGCCCCGACTGCTGACAACAACTCTTATGGAGTGACAGAGCAACTGCAGGCTCAGACCGTTACCGGTCTGGTTGTAGATGCTGCGGGTGAACCCGTTATCGGTGCCAGCGTAGTGGAAAAAGGAACTACCAACGGTATTATGACTGACATTGACGGTAAATTTACTCTGAACGTAACGCTGGGAAGCACTCTCCAAATATCTTTTGTAGGCTATCAGACCCAAGAAGTGAGAGCCGCCAAAACAATGAGAATCGTTTTGAAAGAAGATTCCGAATTATTGGACGAAGTAGTAGTAGTGGGTTACGGTACGCAGAAGAAAGCCAACTTGACGGGAGCAGTTTCTACAGTTGACTTGAACAAGACCATGGCAGGCCGTCCGCAACAAGACGTAGCCAAAGCGCTGCAAGGAGCCGTTCCGGGACTGAGCATCCTCACCGAAACCGGTGGCATCAATGAGACTGCCTCTATGCGTATCCGCGGCTTGGGTACATTGAGCAATGACGAGAAGAGTAATCCGCTGATTGTAGTGGACGGCGTTCCGATGGACGACATCTCCTTCCTCAATACACAAGACATCGAAAGCATCTCCGTATTGAAGGATGCTTCCGCCTCTTCCATTTATGGTACACGTGCCGCTTTCGGTGTGATCCTGATCAACACCAAGAGCGCAAAACCCACCGAAAGGGTTACTATCACTTACAACAACAACTTCGCATGGGACCAGGCTACCTTCTTGCCCAACTATCCCGATGTACCGACACAGTTACGGATGGGTATCGAAGCCAGTATGAACGGTGGCGCCGGTATGCCTGAATTGTTCGGTATGTATTTCGACAAGCTGCTGCCTTATGCCGAAGCATGGAAGAAGCAGAATAGCGGCAAACTCGGTTATCGTGAAATGAGACCCTACCAGAGCGAAAGCAATGTAGGCGATTACTTGGTAATGGACGGTACTCCTTATTATTATGCCGACTGGGATGTGAAGGGCATCTACTTCAACAATGCAGCCCCCTCTCAGAGCCATAACATATCTATCCAGGGAACATCGGGTAAGACCAATTACTACCTTTCTTTCGGCTACAATGAAAAGCAAGGGCAGATGAAGATTAACCCTGACGAACTGAAGAAGTACAACGCCTCAGTCAATATCACCACAAACGTTTACGACTGGCTGCAGGTTGGTGCCCGCTTCAACTACAGTCGCAAAAATTATAAATCCCCCGACACATGGAACAGCACCTACCAATATTTGTGGCGCTGGGGATCTTACTTCATCCCTACAGGTACAATCAATGGTTATGACACGCGTGTCATGGCAATGCAGAAACAAGCTGCCGACAGAGAAGAGACAACAGACCTGACCCGTATGAACACTTTCCTGAAAGCTGAAATCATCAAAGGATTAACTGTTAACGCCGACTTTACATACGCTATTCAGAATGAAAACACAGGTACGCAGGACAACTCTGTTTACGGCATCAACTGGAGCGGAAATCCGGTACCTTCTTACATTGTTGCCAAGAGTAGTAGCGGGATAAAGAGAGATTTCTCCAAGCAAAATACTTGGACGGCCAACGCATACGTGAACTATGCCAAAACATTTGCCAAAAAACATGATTTGAATGTAATGGTGGGTGTTAATGCTGAAGAAACAGATTACAAATACCTGTATGCCGAACGCAAGGTGCTGTACGACCAGGACGGATATCCCGAACTGAACATGGCGGGCAAGGATGGACAGGATTTGAAATGGAACCATACATCCCGTGCTTCAGCCGGCTATTTCGGCCGTATCAACTATGACTACAAAGGCATCTATTTGCTGGAATTGAACGGACGTTACGACGGTTCTTCCCGTTTCCCCCATACCGACCAGTGGGCTTTCTTCCCATCAGCATCCATCGGCTACCGCTTCTCTGAAGAGGCTTACTTTGCTCCGTTGAAACACATCTTCAGCAATGGTAAGTTGCGTGGCTCCTATGGTGAAATCGGTAACGAGGCTGTAGGTGACTATATGTTCGAGCAGTTGATAAGCCAACGTTTGAACGATAAAGATACCGGTTGGATCTACTGGATTGAAAACAACAATGCCAACGCCAATCGCCTGACCATGTATAACATGCCCGACCTGGTATCGAGCAGCTTGACTTGGGAGCGTATCCGTACCCTGAATGTAGGTCTTGACCTGGGCTTCCTGGATAACGAACTGACCGTAGGTTTCGACTGGTTCCAACGCGAAAACCGCGACATGTTGGCACCTGCACAGGTATTGCCCAACACATTGGGTGCTTCCGCCCCTTACGAGAATGCCGGTAACTTGCGTACACGCGGATGGGAATTGAACTTAGACTGGCGTCACACCTTCGGCGAATTTGATGTATATGCAAACTTCAATATCGGCGACTCCAAGACCAAGGTAACGAAGTGGACCAACGAATCCAAACTGCTCAGCGCCTACTATAGCGGCAAGACCTACGGTGACATCTTCGGCTTTGTAACCGAGCGTTACTTCGAAGAATCGGACTTCACCGGACAGAACGCAGACGGTTCCTGGAATTATGCACCGGGCGTTGCCGACCAGTCCAAACTGGAATCAGGTAACTTCCATTACGGCCCGGGTGACATCAAGTTCAAGGACTTGGACGGTGACGGCGTAATTGACGGCGGTAAAGTAACTACTGACGGCAGCCCCGGACCGGGTACCCTCAGCAACCACGGCGACTTGAAAGTCATCGGTAATTCCATGCCGCGTTACGAATACGGCTTCCACCTGGGTGGAGCGTGGAGAGGTATCGACCTCGACCTCTACTTCCAAGGCGTAGGCAAGCGTGATGACTGGACGACTTCTTCTCTGAATCTTCCCGCTATGGTACACGCCGACGTAGCTATTTACTCTCACCAGACAAGTTACAACAAAGTAATCTGGAATTCGGACTATACTGCCATCACCGGTTACGAAATCAACCAAAGCAACCGTTATCCTCGTCTGTATCGCGGCGCGAACAATGATCCAGGCACCATATCGGGTATTGCCAACGGTAAAAACAACTACTATCCTCAGACCCGTTATCTGACAGATATGTCTTATCTGCGTCTGAAGAACGTAACCGTGGGATATACCCTGCCTAAAGACTGGACACGCAAAGCCTTCATCGAGAAAGCCCGTATCTACTTCAGCGGTAGCAACCTCTTCCTGCTCCACAAGGGAAATAACCTTCCGGTAGACCCTGAAATCAGCACAGGTAACGGACTTACAGCCGGTGGATGGGGACGTACTGCTCCTATTACGCGCACCTTCTCATTTGGTGTTCAGGTAACATTATAATAACCTCAAAAACTAAGAATAATGAAGAAATTATTAATATATGGGGCCACAGCACTGGCGATGTTAACCAGCTGCAACGATTTGCTGGACAAATCCCCCTTGGATACTTTCACGAATACTCCGACCTACTGGAGTAACACTGACAACCTGGATAATCAGTGCAATACGTTCTATAACAACTTCACAGGTTATGGTAACGCAGGTACCGGCGGATGGTTCTATTTCAAGACCATCAGCGATGACCAGGTAGATGCAGAAAGCCACAACTGGACTTATACCAATGTGGTCGCTTCTTCCACCAACTGGTCTGATCCCTTCACGGAAATCCGCCGTGCCAACTACATTATTGCCGGTGTGCAATCCTCTTCCCTCGATGATGCAACAAAGGCTCACTACGAAGGACTTGCCCGCATGAACCGTGCATGGGAATACTATCAGCTGGTTCGTATGTACGGCGACGTGCAGTGGATTGACAAGGTCATCGACCCATCCGACCATGAAGCCCTTTACGGACCGCGCACCGACCGGGATATAGTAATGGACAATGTGCTCGCCGACCTCAACTATGCGTGCGAACACATCACCGCCAACAGCAACCGCCAGCGCTTCAGCACCGACATGGCATACGCCATGAAGGCAGACATCACGCTGTACGAAGGCACATACAGCAAGTACCGCACCCAAGCCGAGAACGGCAAAGCCCCCGACGAGAGCCGCGCCAACAAGTTCTTGCAAGAATGCGTATCAGCTTGTGAATATCTGATGGCAAAGAATTACTCTCTGAGTGACAGTTACAAAGCTAACTACAACTCCATCAGTCTGGCAAGCAATCCGGAAATGATTTTCTACAAGCCTTACGCAGAAAGTTCGTTGAGACACTCCACTATTGACTATACCATCAATACAAGTGGTACGCACGGCATTTCAAAGGATGCATTCGACAGCTTCCTCTTCCTGGACGGCAAACCGCTGGCTACGACTTCAGAGAATACGGACGATGCAGCCGTACTGGATGCAGACGGCAACTACTCCATTACAGGGCTTTTGGCAGTGCGCGACAAACGCTTGACCGACATCCTTGACCCCGTACTGTCTTTCAGAGGCCATGCATACAGCCGCGCCGGTGTGGCAGCTTTCACTACCTCAACCGGTTATGGTATCGCCAAGTATGACAATCCCGATGAATTGAGTGTCAGTGACCGTAACAACATCGGCTACCAATACACCGATTGCCCCATCTATTGGATCTCCGTCATTTACCTGAACTATGCAGAAGCTAAGGCAGAGTTGGGTACCTTGACGCAAAGCGACCTCGACAAATCCATTAACAAGCTGCAAGCCCGCGCCGGTCTGCCGGCTATGACAACCACTCCGGCTGCCGACCCCGCCAACAATATGGGAGTAAGCAACCTGATTTGGGAAGTACGCCGCTGCCGCCGTTGCGAGCTGATTATGGATAACTGGTACCGTTACTGGGACTTGATCCGCTGGCATCAACTTGACAAACTGGATTCTACGAAGTACCCGAACGTCATGCTGGGTGCTAACGTAAGCAATGTTCCGGATTGTGAAGAAACCGTCAAGAACGGATACATCGACGCTTCCGACGCCCAAATCCGTACTTTTGATCCCAAGCATTACTTCTACCCGATTCCGACTACGCAGCTGACTCTGAACCCCAGCATGAAGCAGAATCCGGGCTGGTAACAAGCATTACTGAAGGTTTTCACTAAGAAACCCTTCAATTATCCAAGAATTTAAGAAGCGTTCTTTCCTATTTCCATAGGAAAGGGCGCTTTTTCTTTCGCATTTATCCCCTCACACCCTTGCATTGGGTCACTTTTACACAGGCATTTGTTAGCTTTAGCCCTATTGTTTGTCCGCTTTATCTCTATCGTTTATCACTTAACCACGAACGTGGTTCGCCTTACTCACGTACGTGATTCATCTTCTTCACATACGTGATTCATCTTACCCACGTTCGTGGGCAAGCAACAAACAATAGGGATAGACAGAACAAACATAAGGGATGAAGAGAACAGACACCAGGCATTTACTTATGAAACACAAGCGGTTATCCGAAGAAACAGCAAAGAGAAGGAAAGGGAACGAAGGCAGTTGTTTAAAGAGAGAAAGTACCCGAACAATCAAAACATAGTAAAAAATGAGTATGAGGGTAAAAAGTTACCCTCATACTGCCCTCAGGTTTGCTACCATAGCTCTATGCCCGATGAATAAAGGAATACAGAAGAAGTATGAGAGTATGAGGGTAAAATGGATGAAAACTTTTTTTTGAATTCTGAGTTCTCAGCGCGAGCTGAAACGAATAAAACAGATTATGATTGCCATCTCTTGCATTACTAAAGTTTTTCGCTAACTTTGTAACCGCCGTAACTGTTACGGTGGTAACTAAAACTAAAAAAGATTATGAGATTCTACGATCGGACCAACGAACTGGCTGAAATACAGCGCATACAAGAGTTATCATTCAGCGATCATTCCCGCCTGACAGTAGTGACGGGAAGGAGACGTATCGGTAAAACGAGTCTTATAATGAAGGCTGTAGAAGACGTGCCAACGATCTACCTTTTCGTCGGACGTAAAAATGAAGCGGCGCTCTGCGCCGAGTTTATCCCTGTCATAGCCCAAGCACTCGAAACTTACATCCCGGAAGAAATAAAGACGTTCCGCTCGCTGTTTCAGTACATGATGGAATTCGCAATCCGCACGCCTTTCAACCTGATAATAGACGAATTCCAGGAATTCTATAATATCAATGAGTCCGTTTACAGCGATATGCAAAACATTTGGGATCAGTATCGCAGAAAATCGCGGATGAACCTGATTGTATCCGGTTCCATCTATTCGCTAATGCAGAAGATATTTCAGAATTCTAAAGAACCTCTGTTCGGCAGAGCTGACAACATCATCAAGTTGTCAGCCTTCGACCTGCCGACCCTGAAAGAAATTATGCACGATTATCATCCCCAATATACCAACGACGACCTGCTGGCGCTTTACACCTTCACGGGCGGAGTGCCTAAATACGTAGAGCTATTCTGCGACAACAGTGCACTGAGCGTAGATGAAATGATAGCTTTCATGGTCAGGGCGAATTCACCCTTCACCGATGAAGGAAAGAATATGCTGATAGAAGAGTTCGGTAAGAATTATGGCACCTACTTCTCCATACTCAGCTGCATCTCGGGCGGCATCAACACCCAAACAGAAATAGAAGCCGCATTGGGCGAGAAGAGCATAGGCGGACAAATAAGAAGACTGATTGAAGACTACAACATCATTACCCGACAACGCCCCATCCTCGCCAAAGAAGGGACGCAGACCATCCGCTACGAGATAACCGACCACTTCATCCGCTTTTGGTTCAACTACTTTGACCGCCATCGCTCGCTGATTGAAATCAAGAATTTTGTCGGATTGCAATCCATTATCAAAGCCGACTATCCCACGTATTCGGGAAAGCTGCTGGAAGCCTACTTCAAACAACAATTTGCAGAAAGTTTCCAATACCGCGCCATAGGCTCGTGGTGGGAACCGAAAAACAACCAGAACGAAATAGATATTGTTGCCCTAAAGTTGGAAAAGAACCGGGCGGTAGTGGCAGAAGTCAAACGACAAAAGAAAAACTTCAAGCCTGAACTATTAGCAGCAAAAGTGGAGCATCTGAAGAAAAAACTGTTGCCTAAATATCAGATAGAAACAATGTGCCTGTCATTGGAAGATATGTAAAACTCCACAAATCAAAGGAAAAGAAGCATCTCTTTATATTAATAAGGTGTAAACGTATTTATCTGCAAATTTAGATTGATAATACTAAAAATACCAAAATAAGTGTTTTTGATATTAAAATAAAACGTATCTTTGTTGCAAACAACGTCCTCCTTAATAATACTATTATGAAGAAACTGCTACTATTAGCCTTCGTTCTATGCAGTACCTTGCTATGTCGGGCACAAGAAGAACGAGTTATTCCGGGTGATGAACAGACTTCCGAGTATTTCCCGATCCTGAAAGACAAGCGGATTGCGATTTTCTCCAACCATACAGGTATGGTGGGGGATAAGCATTTATTGGACATCCTGCTGGAAAACAAATTCAATGTGGTAGCCATCTTCTCGCCGGAACACGGTTTCCGCGGAGATGCCGATGCGGGCGAACACGTATCGAGTTCGGTAGACAAGAAAACGGGTGTACCCATCCTGTCGCTGTACGACGGAAAAGAGAAGAAACCCAGCGAAGCTTCCATGAAGAAATTCGACATCCTGGTCATCGACCTGCAAGACGTGGGACTGCGGTTCTATACCTATTACATCACCATGTGCCGGTTGATGGACGCTTGTGCGGAGTACGACCGCAAGGTGCTGGTGCTGGACCGCCCCAATCCGAACGGGCACTATGTAGACGGCCCGATACTGGACATGAAACATAAATCGGGAGTGGGCTGGTTGCCGATTCCCATCGTACACGGCATGACGCTGGGCGAACTTGCCCGGATGGTAAACGGCGAACGCTGGTTGCCGGCTTCGCGCACGTGCGACCTGACTGTGATTCCCTGTAAGAACTATACACACCGGACGATGTACAAGTTGCCGATTCCCCCGTCGCCCAACTTGCCGAACATGAAGTCCATCTACCTGTATCCGTCGACCTGCTTCTTCGAAGCGACTCCGGTCAGCCTGGGCAGAGGGACTCCGCTGCCGTTCCAGGTGTACGGACATCCCGATATGAAAGGATATAGCTACAGCTTCACACCGCGCAGCGTTGCCGGAGCCAAGAATCCGCCGCAGCTAAACAAGTTGTGCCACGGGGTAGACCTGAGCAACCTGAGCGACGAGGAGATATGGAAGCGCGGAGTAGACCTGAGCTACGTGATAGACGCTTACAGAAACCTGAACATAGGCGATAAGTTCTTCACTTCTTTCTTCGAATTGCTGGTAGGCAGAGACTACGTGCGACAGATGATAAAAGAAGGAAAGAGCGCCGACGAAATAAAGGCGATGTGGAAGGACGACGTAGAGAAGTTCAAGACGCAACGCAAGCCTTACTTGCTGTATGAAGAATAGTTGACAGTTGATAATTGATAGTTGATAATTGATAGTTGATAGTTGATAAATCATAAATTATAAATCTGAAATCATAAATCCCCATGACTCCCTTATCCGTAATCATCACCATCGCCGCCTACTTCGTGATACTCTTCACGATCTCCTACATTGCAGGCAGAAAGGCGGACAATGAAGGTTTCTTTGTCGGCAACCGCAAGTCGTCATGGTTCGTTGTAGCCTTTGCAATGGTCGGCGCAGCCATTTCGGGCGTGACGTACGTCTCTGTTCCGGGCATGGTAGCCGTAAGCGGCTTCGGCTATTTGCAAATGGTGTTAGGTTTCATTGCCGGACAGCTGGTGATAGCCTATCTCCTGGTGCCTCTGTTCTACAAGATGAACCTGGTATCCATCTACGAATACCTGGAAAACAGGTTCGGAATGTCTTCCTATCGAACGGGAGCGTGGTTCTTCTTCATCTCCAAGATGCTGGGAGCTGCCGTACGCCTGTTCCTGGTATGCCTGACGCTGCAACTACTTGTATTCGAGCCGTTCGGATTGCCGTTCATACTGAATGTAGCCATCACGGTAGCACTGGTTTGGCTATACACCTTCCGCGGCGGCGTGAAGTCGCTGATATGGACCGACTCACTGAAAACGTTCTGCCTGGTGGTGTCGGTGGTGCTCTGCATCTACTTCATTGCATCCGACCTGAATCTGTCGTTCACCAGCATGGTGAGCACGATAGCAGACAGCGATATGTCGCGCATCTTCTTCTTCGACGATGTGAACAGCAAGCAATACTTCTTCAAGCAATTCCTGGCGGGTGCGTTCACCATGATTGCCATGACCGGTCTGGACCAGGACATGATGCAGCGCAACCTGAGTTGCAAGAACTTCAAAGATTCACAGAAGAACATGATTACCAGCGTCCTCTCGCAGTTCTTCGTCATCCTGCTCTTCCTGATGCTGGGCGTGCTGCTCTATATCTTCGCTGCCAACCAACAGATCAGCGTAGAAAAGGGCGACGAACTCTTCCCGTTGATAGCAACCGGTAACTACTTCCCCGCCATTGTGGGCGTTCTGTTCATCGTCGGGCTGATTTCTTCCGCCTACTCGGCAGCCGGTTCGGCGCTCACGGCACTGACCACCTCTTTCACCGTGGACATACTGGGAATAAAAGGCAAGTCGGAAGAAACGGTAGTGAAGATACGCAAGAAAGTACATATCGGCATGGCGGTAGTGATGGGTATCACCATCTTCGTATTCAACCTGCTGAACAATACAAGTGTAATCGATGCCGTGTATATCCTCGCGAGCTATACTTACGGTCCGATACTGGGACTGTTTGCCTTCGGCATCTTTATGAAACAACAAGTGCGCGACAAGTACATCGCGCTGGTTGCCATCGCCTCTCCCATCCTCTGCTTCATCCTGCAGAAGAACTCGGAAGCCTGGTTCAACGGTTATCAGTTCAGCTACGAGCTGCTGATATTCAACGCACTGTTCACCTTTATCGGGCTTTGCCTATTGATTAAGAAAGATAATAAAGTACAATTAACTTAATGCATCATCATGAATGTAAGACTTCATTTTTTGTTTAGTTTGCTCGCCGCCTCCCTACTCCCCCAGATGGGGGGCGCGCAAGAGCTTCCGACGGAAGCCCGCCAGGAAATCGGGAGATTTCTGGATGCCACTGCACGGAAAGAGATTTCTGTGGGTTCTATCAAAATCGACTCTGTTGCCGTAGAAGGAAATACCTTGCAGTTGTTTGCCAACATGACCTGCGCCTACATCCCCTTCCGCGAAGACAACGTTGCCGAAATTTACAAAGGCGTGAGCGCCCTGTTACCGGCAGAGTTTGCCAAATACAAGCTGCAAATCCGCACCAACAAGCGCAGTATCGAAGAACTGATTCCCCAAGCCTTGCGCAGCAAGAAAGACAAGAAAGCCAAAACATTCGCCCCCGGAAGTTCAAAAGCCCTGGTGACGGAACTTTCTGCACCCTACGCCCCCACGAACGGGTTGCTGAACCGTCACATCGCACTGTGGCAAAGCCACGGTTTCTACTACGAGCCGAAGCTCACCCGCTGGGAATGGCAACGCGCCCGCATCTTCCAGACGGTGGAAGACCTGTACACACAGAGCTACGTACTGCCTTTCCTCGTTCCGATGCTGGAAAACGCAGGTGCCAACGTGCTGCTGCCCCGCGAACGCGACAGCCAGACGGCGGAAGTGATTGTCGATAACGACGGAAGCCTCAACAGCCGTTCCGTCTATACGGAAGTTTCTGCCGACAAGAGCTGGATGCAGGGAAGCGGACCGGGATTTGCCCATCTGCGTGCCCAATACAAAGACTTCGAAAACCCCTTCAAGGAAGGTACGTATCGTGCCATAGAAACCATTAAGAAAGGACAAGAAAGTACGGCGGAATGGATTCCCGAAATACCGGCTGCCGGTCAGTATGCCGTATATGTATCTTATCAGACGTTGCCGAACAGTGCGGAAGATGCCCTCTACACTGTTTACCATAAAGGTGGCGTAACCCGGTTCAAAGTGAACCAGCAGATGGGTGGCGGTACCTGGATTTATCTCGGTACATTCGGTTTCGATGCAGGTAAGGGCAATGAAGGCAGAGTGACACTGAGCAACCGCTCGTCCAAAGCCGGACAGGTGATTACGGCAGATGCCGTGAAGATAGGCGGCGGAATGGGAAATATTGCCCGCCGGATATCCAGTGAGGGTGCGACGGAGAATCTGAAAAGTTCCGATACCAAGAACCTGAAAGGTGAAGGTAGCGCAGCCAATTCTCAATTCTCAATTCTCAATTCTCAATTACAATATGAGACAAGCGGATACCCGCGATTCTGCGAAGCAGCCCGCTACTGGCTGCAATGGGCGGGAATACCGGACAGCGTATATTCCGACAGCAACGGCAAGAACGATTATACGGACGACTATAAGTGCCGCGGCATCTGGGTGAACTACCTTGCCGGCGGTTCCGCCACCAATCCGACAGAGAAAGGGTTGAACATCCCCGTAGACCTGGCCTTCGCCTTCCACTCGGATGCAGGTACCACGCTGAACGACTCCATCATCGGAACACTCGGCATCTACTATACCAATACTAACGACGAAGTATATGCTAACGGAGCATCACGCTACCTCGCCCATGACATGACGGACTTGATTCAGTCCAACATCGTACGCGACATCCGCACACTCTACGAGCCCAACTGGACCCGCCGCGGAATGTGGAACCAGTCATACTACGAAGCCCGCGTACCCCGCGTGCCCACCATGCTGCTGGAACTTCTTTCACACCAGAACTTCGCCGATATGCGCTACGGACTCGACCCGCGTTTCCGCTTCACCGTAAGCCGCGCCATCTATAAAGGTATGTTGCAGTTCGTTTGCTCCCAATATAATATGGACTATGTGGTACAACCGCTTCCCGTAGACCACATGGCACTGCGCATGACGGGCGAGAACGAAGTGGAACTGACCTGGCAACCGGTAGCCGACCCGTTGGAGCCGACCGCCAATGCCGAGAAATACATCGTCTATACCCGCATCGGAGACGGCGACTTTGACAACGGTACGCTGGTAGACAAGAACAGCTATCGCACCACCCTGCCCGCCGGTGTTGTTTGCAGCTATAAGGTGACTGCCGTCAACAAGGGCGGAGAGAGCTTCCCTTCCGAGATTCTGTCTGCCGGACGGGCGTTCAACGCCAAAGGTACCGTACTGGTAGTAAACGGTTTCGACCGCATCAGTGCGCCTGCCGACTTCACCGTCCCCGCACCCGCCGATACCCTGCTCGCCGGATTCCTGGACGACCTGGATCATGGCGTACCTTATATCAAAGACATCAGCTACATAGGCAAGATGAAGGAATACCGCCGTTCCATCCCCTGGATGGATGACGACGCATCCGGTTTCGGCGACAGCTACGGCAACTACGAAGATCAGGTGATTGCCGGAAATACCTTCGACTACCCTGCCGTGCATGGCGCAGCCATCCTGAAAGCCGGTTATTCGTTTGTATCGAGCAGCGATGAAGCCGTAGAAAACGGACAAATCTCCCTGAACGACTATAAATACACCGACCTCATCCTCGGCAAAGAATGCCAGACCAAGATGGGAAGGGGCGGAGTGAAGCCTTTGGAGTTCAAGACTTTCAGCAAACCGATGCAAGATGCCATCACTGCTTACTGTAACCAGGGCGGAAACATATTTATCTCGGGTGCATACGTTGCCACCGACCTGTGGGATAACCCGCTTGCTCCGGCAGAAGATGCAGACAAGAAGTTTGCCATGGAAGTGCTGAAATACAAGTGGCGTGTGGGACAAGCAGCTACGATGGGCAAGGTGAAATCCGTTGCCTCTCCGTTCCCTGTCCTCACCGGCAACTACACCTACCACAACGAACTGAATGCCGACTCATACGTGGTGGAATCGCCGGATGCCATAGAGCCCGCAACGAAAGACGCATACACCGTGATGCGTTATTCCGAGAACAACCTGAGTGCAGGCGTAGCCTACCAGGGAGCCTATAAGACCTGTGTCCTGGGCTTCCCCTTCGAAGCGATACGCACTGCTGCCGAAAGAGAATCATTAATGAACGCAGTCTTAACATTCTTCAACGAGAATACTAAGTAACATCTATAAAAACCAATCATCATTTATGAAGCGAAGACTGTTATTTTCCGTCCTGTTAGCTTGCCTGCTCCCCCTCGGGTTGCAGGCACAGCTTGGGACATTCCGTTTTGCACAGCTGACGGATATTCATTTTAGCCCGAACAACCCGAATCCGACGGAAGACTTGTTGCGCTCCGTTGCCCAAATCAATGCTACCGACAGCATCGACTTCGTACTGGTGACGGGCGACCTTACGGAAGAAGGCGACCGCGCCACAATGGAGAAGGTGAAATCGTGCCTCGACCTGCTGAAAGTAAAGTACTACGTTGCCCTCGGTAACCATGAAACGAAATGGAGCGACTCCGGCTGTACCGCTTTCGGAGAAATCTTCGGGGGTGAGCGCTTTGAGTTCGAACACAAAGGTTTCCTGTTCCTGGGTTTCAACTCCGGTCCGCTGATGCGCATGGCATACGGCCATGTAGTGCCGCAAGACATCCGCTGGATGACGGAAGAAATGGACAAAGCCGGAAAAGACAAGCCGGTGATGCTCGTCACCCACTATCCGCTGATGGATGGGGACGTGGACAACTGGTATGAAGTGACGGACGCCGTACGCCCCTACAACATCCGCCTGTTTATCGGCGGACACTATCACTCCAACCGTGATTTGAGGTACGACGGCATTCCGGGCATCCTGATGCGGAGCAACCTGCGCGACAAAGACGGCAAACCGGGATATGGCATCTATGACGTAACCAAAGACTCGATCCTGGTATATACGCAGCGCATCGGAGAGCCGAAGAAGAAATGGGCGTCCTTCTCGCTGACCAAGCAATATTACGACCGCAACGGCAAAGCCGAGAAATACCCGGACTTCTCCGTAAACAAAGAATACGCGCAAGTAAAGGAACAATGGATTGTACAGACGGGAGCCGGCATCTATTGCTCTCCCGCCGTAGACAAAGATAAAGTGTTTGTAGGCGACGACATGGGACGCCTGACAGCCTATGTGCTGAAAACCGGCAAGAAGCTGTGGAGCTTTGAAGCGGAAAAGCGCATTGTAGGAACTCCGGCAGCAAGCGGGGACATCGTTGTCTTCGGCTCGGCAGACCGCCACATCTACGGACTGAGTGCCAAAGACGGAAGCCTGCTGTGGAAGGTGGACGCTGCCGAACCGGTACTCGGAGCCGTAACCATCGATAACGGCATTGCCTATATCGGCGCCAGCGACCATACGTTCCGCGCCATAGACATACATACGGGCAAAGTGGTATGGGCTTATACCGGTGTAGCAGGCTACATCGAAACCAAGCCGCTGGTAACGGCAGACAAAGTCATCTTCGGCGCATGGGACAATACCCTGTATGCCCTGAACAAGGCGGACGGAAAGGAACTCTGGAAGTGGACGGGCGGACTGACCCGCATGCACTTCTCTCCCGCTGCCGTATGGCCGGTAGCTGCCGACGGCAAAGTGTTCATCACCGACCCGCAACGCGCCATGACCGCCATCGACCTCAATACCGGTAACACCGTATGGCGTACATTCCAGTCGATGGTACGCGAAACCATCGGACTGTCCGAAGACGGCGAACGGGTGTACAGCAAGACGATGAACGACAGTATTGTCTGCTACGCCACTCATGGAGATACTCCGAAAGAGTTGTGGGCGTCGAATGTCGGCTTCGGTTACGAGCATGCCCCTTCCATGCAGGTGGAGAAAGACGGCGTCATGTTTGGCAGTACCAAAGAAGGTCTTATCTTCGCACTGGAAGCCAAAACCGGACGGGTGCTGTGGAAGCATAAGATAGGGAACTCACTTATCAGCACCGTTGTTCCGCTGAGCGGACGGGAAGTGCTTTTCACCGCAACGAGCGGAGAAGTGGGACGGTTGAGAATTAAAAATTGAGAATTGAGAATTAATAAATAACAGACTTTTAAAAACAACACACTATATGAAGAAGATCAGTTGCTTTATTCCTTACGCAGGAAAAGAACAAGTAGAAAAGACAGTAGCAGGCTTGCAGGCTACAGGACTCGTAAAGGAAATCTATTTAGTAACCACCGATAAGGAATTGGAAGAACTGCCCGGTTGCAACCGCATCTGGGTGGAATATCCTTTCAGCAGCATGGCTATGCAGCTGATGGCTCAGAATGCAATAGGAGACTACACACTGCTTTATACCAAAGAAACCACCCTCGAAATGGGTATGTTCGCTTTGGAGCGCATGATACATATCTCCGAAGACTCCAACGCCGGAATGGTATATGCCGACCACTACCAGATAGCAGACGGCAAGCAGACCAATGCACCGGTCATCGACTACCAGTTCGGTTCGTTGAGAGACGACTTCAACTTCGGTTCCGTACTGCTGTTCGACACCGAGAAGTTGAAAGAAGCTGCCGCCCGGATGAAATCCGACTATAACTTCGCCGGACTCTATGACCTGCGCCTGAAACTGAGCCAGAAAGCCGACCTGGTACACATCAACGAATATCTGTACAGCGAAGTGGAAAACGACACGCGCAAGAGCGGCGAAAAGATCTTCGACTACGTAGATCCGAAGAACCGTGACCGCCAGATCGAGATGGAGAAGGCTTGCACCGAACACCTGAAAGAGATTGGCGGTTACCTCAAACCGGAATTCAAAAAGATAGAATTCTCCGCCGGTAACTTTGAATACGAGGCCTCGGTCATCATCCCGGTGCGCAACCGCATCCGCACCATCCGCGATGCCATCAAGTCCGTATTGAACCAAAAGACCGACTTCAAATTCAACCTTATCATCATCGACAACCACTCTACGGATGGAACCACCGAAGCCATCGACGAATTCAAAAACGACGAACGCCTCATCCACATCCTTCCCGAGCGCAACGACCTGGGCATCGGCGGTTGCTGGAACCTGGGCGTGCATCATCCCCAATGCGGCAAGTTTGCCGTACAGCTGGACAGCGACGACGTATATAAGGATGAAAACACACTGAGCATCATGGTACGCGCCTTCTACGAACAGAACTGCGCCATGGTAGTGGGAACTTATATGATGACGGACTTCAACATGAACATGATTGCCCCCGGTATCATCGACCACAAAGAATGGACGCCGGAGAACGGACGCAACAACGCCCTGCGCATCAACGGCCTGGGTGCTCCGCGTGCCTTCTATACGCCGGTGCTTCGCGAAGTGAAAGTGCCCAACACCAGCTATGGCGAAGACTATGCGCTGGGATTGAACTTCTCCCGCCAGTATCAGATAGGGCGCGTTTACGACGTGGTTTACCTCTGCCGCCGCTGGGACGACAACTCCGACGCCTCACTGGACATTGTGAAGATGAACGGACACAACCTGTACAAAGACCGCATCCGCACCTGGGAATTACAGGCACGCGTAGCACTGAATAAGAAGAAGTAACCGAAGGCGATATGAACCAAACGATATTCAATCTTCTGACCCAGCAGGTAGCAACCTGGGAGACGGCGCGCAACAACTACGCCGCCCTTTCCGGCGTACAGGTGAAGGAACTGAACGTGAACGGCATTCCCTATAAGGTTCAGTTCAACCCTGCCCGCATCGTATCTTCCGGTGCCAAGGTAGATGCCAAGTCCATCCAGGAACGGAAATGCTTTCTGTGCCCGGCAACCCTGCCGCCGGTACAGAAAGGAATCCCCTTCGGCGGACATTACAATATACTGGTAAACCCGTTCCCTATCTTCCCTCGTCACCTGACGATACCGGAAATGGAGCACGTAGACCAGCGCATAGCCTGCCGCTTCGGCGATATGCTGGAACTGGCACAAGCGTTGTCGGACTACACCATCTTCTACAACGGCCCCCGATGCGGCGCTTCCGCTCCCGACCATGCACACTTCCAGGCGGGAAACAAGGGATTCATGCCGATTGAGAAGGACTGGCGCGGACAGATTGCCGGAAAGATAGCCGATTACGGCAAAGCAGCGCTGTGGTATCTGAACGATGCCCCCCGCGCCACGCTCGTCATCGAGTCGGGTTCCAAGTCAGATGCAGCCGCTTTGTTCGACATCATCTACCGCTCCCTCGACGTAAAGCCGGGCGAGGACGAGCCGATGATGAACGTGCTTGCCCAGTACGAAGCCGACCGCTGGATTGTGTTCGTCTTCCCGAGAGCCAAGCATCGCCCTGCCTGCTACACAGCCGAAGGCGATGCCCGCCTGCTGAGCAGCCCGGCATCCGTAGACCTGGGGGGTGTATTCATCACTCCCGTAGAAAAAGACTTCCTGAAGATTACTGCCGGAGATGTGGCACAAATCCTTAGCGAGGTATGCCTTTCGGCGGATGACTTCCACCGGATACGGCAGCATATCAAGGAACAAATTTAATAGAATATACAGTCATGAAAGAGCCCAAAGTACAAGTAGGCATTCTCTTCGAACCGCAGATAGAGTTCATCTTATTGAGCCCCTACCGCATTGACGGAACAGAAGTCAGCGGCAAGCAGGTTGTGACCTACGACGAAGGTGAGATACTATGGAACGGACGCCGCTATAGCGAGCTTCTGTTCGAGCCTCAGCACGAGTCCACAGATGCCTTTGAACTATTGGACGTTACCATCGGCATTAACTTCCACTGGGAGCGCAAGGAAGACCAACGCTTCCAGGGTGCCCTGAAGATTATCGTTGAGGACGGCAAACTGACCGGAATCAACGTCATCAACGTAGAAGATTACCTGACCAGCGTCATCTCCTCGGAGATGAGTGCAACCGCTTCTTTGGAGTTGCTGAAAGCACATGCCGTTATCTCGCGCAGCTGGCTGCTTGCCCAAATACAGAAGAACAAGGAGATTGCCGAAGCTAACGCCGGTTATTCCGCCTCTACCCAAACCGAGGAAGAGTTAATCCGCTGGTATGACCGCGAAGACCATACCCGCTTCGACGTCTGCGCCGACGACCACTGCCAGCGCTATCAAGGCATTACCCGCGCCTCTACCGAGATTGTGAAGCAGGCGATTGCCGCTACGCGCGGACAAGTGCTGACGTCGGACGGAAAGATATGCGATGCGCGCTTCTCCAAATGCTGTGGCGGCGCTTTCGAGGAATTCCAGTATTGCTGGGAAGATGTGAAGTACCCCTATCTTGCCAAGCAGCGGGATTGGAAAGTGACGAGTGACGAGCTACAAGCTACAAGTGACGACCTGACGCAAGAAGCCGAAGCCGACCGCTGGATACGCACTTCACCGGAAGCCTTCTGCAACACCACCGACAAGAGAGTCCTCTCCCAGGTGCTCAATAATTACGACCAGGAAACCACCGATTTCTACCGCTGGAAAGTAGAATATGCACAAGACGAACTTTCAGCCCTCATTCTGAAACGTTCCGGTATAGACTACGGACAAATCATCGACCTTATCCCCATAGCCCGCGGAACCAGTGGACGCCTCTGGAAACTAAAGATTGTAGGCACCAAACGTACGCTCACCATCGGCAAGGAGTTGGAAATCAGAAGAACCCTCTCCACCTCACACCTTTACAGCTCTGCCTTCGTGGTAGATAAGGAAGACGTGTCGCCCGAAGGCATCCCCGCACGCTTCATCCTCACCGGAGCCGGTTGGGGACATGGCGTAGGGCTTTGCCAGATAGGTGCCGCCGTAATGGGCGAACAAGGATATAAATATGATGCCATACTGCTGCACTACTATATCGGTGCAAGCATTGATAAACTGTATGACTAAATTAACCCAAAAATAAATCAATATCATGAACAGCTTAAAAAGAGTGTCGCCGTGGGCATGGGTACCTACCCTATACTTTGCACAAGGCATTCCATATTTCATCGTAAACAACATCTCCGTGCTGATGTTCGCCAAGATGGGCGTTCCCAACGGAGAGATGGCGTTGTTTACCAGCCTTCTGTATCTACCCTGGACTATCAAACCCTTCTGGAGTCCATTCGTTGATATCATCAAGACCAAGAGATGGTGGACCATCTCCATGCAAATCCTGATGTCGATAGCATTCATCCTGCTTACTCTGTCGATACCACGTCCCGACGAGGCAGTGATGGCCGCCGGACAGACCCCTATCAGCATGTTCACCATCACGCTGATTCTGTTCATCATCACGGCATTTGCTTCCGCTACGCACGATATTGCCGCCGACGGCTTCTATATGCTGGCGCTGAAACAAAGTGACCAGGCGGCATTTGTCGGTATCCGCAGTACCTTCTACCGCCTTGCATCCATCTTCGGACAAGGTGTGCTCGTGGCTATTGCCGGTGTCATCGAACTAAAGTATGAAAACATCCCGCTGTCATGGACTATCACGATGC
>OGZX01001686.1_pt1 | contig 20969 bp, 15 predicted proteins | sample 1576881 | NCBI WGS metagenome assembly OGZX01 (sample SAMEA3541542, study PRJEB24748) | human gut metagenome | biome: human gut; feature: human-associated habitat; material: faeces | place: China | collected 2012
CCCCCTTCGGGCGGGCATAGTCGGCAAGCCGCTTCAGATCATAGTCGGGATAGGGCTTGGTGAAGCTGAAGGCGTCGCCGTTCTCTGTCCAGTCGCCGTCCCAACCGTAGTTCCAGCCTTCGACAAGCACGCCGTTGAAGCCATGCTTGGCGGCAAAGTCGATGTAGCGCATGGTGTTGGCGGTGTTGGCTCCATGCTTGGGGCCTTGTGCCCAGGTATAGGCTTCCATGTGCATTCCCCACCAGATGCCGACGTATCGTCCCGGTTCTATCCAGGAAGTGTCTTCCAGTTTGCAGGGCTCGTTCAGGTTCAGCATCAGCCGCGAGAGGATGAGGTCGCCGGGCTTATGGCCGACGATGACCGTGCGCCAGGGCGTGGCGAAGGGGGCGTGGGCAAATACTTTCTCGCCTGTACTCCAGGGGGTGAGGGCGGCGCGGAGCGTCACGCTTTCTTCCTGTCCGTTGGTTCGGGGCGTCAGGTTCAGACTGGCATAGTCCGTCAGATTGGCTTCGTGTAGCGTCAGGTAGAGGTCGTCCCGCACTTCGAGGGTGGCGGGGGTGGAGATGGTATCCTTCCGGCTGAGCGGGGCGGCGGTGTAGAGCGCTTCGTAATACTTGGTGCCGTTGGTGGGGATAGACCACGTTTTGGCATCCCAGGGGAAGGCGTATTCGGTCATTTCGTCCATGATGACGAACTGTTTCAGATTCTCCTGCTCGGGGAAGACGTAGCGGAATCCCAGTCCGTCGTCGAAGAGGCGGAAGACAATGCTGAGTTGGCGCTTCAGTCCGTCCCGTTCTTCCAGGTCGAGGGTGAGTTCGTTGTAATGGTTGCGTACTTCTATATCTTCTCCCCAGGGTTGCGCCCAGGTTTCGTCGAAGGTACTGCGGTGGGTTCCTTTCAGGCAGAAGTTGCTGTCCAGCGGGCCGTCTTCGAGGATGAAGCCGAGGGCGGAAGGGTTGATAAGGGTTTCTGTGCCTTGCGCCAGCGAGTAGTAGGGGCGGCCGTCCTTCACTCCGGCTGTCAGGCTGAGTTGTCCGTCGGGCGACTGCAGGGTTTCTACCGTTCCGCCGGTACAAGCCGCGAGTAACAGGACGCAGAGGCAAGTGCCGGTCAACCGTTTCAATTTATTCATGTTCATATCTATTTGGGGTTATGAGTTATTTTAATTCGTTCATCATTTCTTCCGCCTTGTCCGGTTGCAGGGCGATGAAATAGTAAAAGGCTTGCGACAGATACTTCGCCGCGTCGCCTTTGTCGCCGGCGTATTGTTGCTTCAGCGTGTACCAGCGGTGGATTTGTTTCAGCGCCTGCTCGTTGTAGGAAGTCCCGGAGAACTGTTGCAACTTGGTGAGGTAGCTGTAGCCGTATTCTTCGGCAGGCTCTATGGTGGTGCCTTCGCCGAAGTCGTTCCAGGTGCTGATTTGCAGGTATTCCAGTCCGGCGTTCTTGGCGGCGGCGAGTTGGCGGTCGAAGAGGGCGCCGCCTTCGGCATCGTAGGTGGTGTAGCCGGTACCCCATCCGCCCTGCTTGTAGTAGTCGTAGAAGCCGGGCATGGCGCCGCCTATGCAGAGGTCCATGTCGGCGGAACGGGCGTAATAGGTGGCGGGGTCGGGATTCACCCACAGGTACTCGCCGGCAGCGTTTTTGTCGCTGGCATTATTGGCAAGGTGCAGATGGCTGTTCAGCACCACGAAGGTGGGCTTCGAGGACAGGTTGCCGAAGACTTTCGTCCAGTCGCCAGGCGCAGTGATGGCTTGCGGGCCGAAGACGAGGAGCAGGGGCTTGCCGTCGGCCTTGACGTAGTTCGCCTTGCCAAAGAAGTTACTTTGCAGGTACTGCATGTCGCGGGTGGCTTGCTCGACGCGGGAGCTGCCAGCCGGCAACTCGGAGAGCGTCTGGTCTTCGTAGACAATGGCGAATTGCAGGCCGACGCGGTCGGCGGCTTTCACCACTTCTTCGGTGTTGCGGCGGTTGGCGGCGTAGTCGTACTTATCCTGCGTGCCGTACCAGTCTATCATGATGCCGTCCAGGCCGGAGTACTTCATCATCAGCAGGTGATAGTTCAGCACTGTGGCGTCGCTCGAGGCGTAGGGGCCGATAAGGGGGTAGTAGTGCGAGGCTATCTGCCGCCGGCCGTTAGCATCCTTCTGGTCGGGGTTGCAGGTGGCCATGGTCCAGTGCTGCCCCCACTTCTTGTCGGCAGAGGTTTCGGGAGTCTCGAACCAGGGCATGTAGTGGGCGTAGAGTTTCATGGGGTTGGTCTTGACAACCGGGGCAGGGTCGAGGGCGCCGGGCAGTTCTTTGCCGCCACCACCACCGCCGCCGCCATCGGGACTGTCGTTCCCACTGCCGCAGGCGGTGCCTGCCAGTAGGAAGGTTGCCAGTAGAAAGCTGTATATGGATGATTTCATTATGAGGATGTATTAAGCTACTTATTTGTTTGAATCGGTGCCGACGCAGGATGTTCTCAGTTTCAACACGGGGAACCTTCAGTTTCAACGTAGGAAACTCTCAGTTTCATTATAGGAAACTACTGGTTTCATTATAGGAAACTGTCAGTTTCATTACTTGAAACTCCCAGTTCCAAACCGTGGGAACAATTGGAACTCTATAGGATGTCCTCAGAACATCAGGCGCCGGCACCGGAACTTCTTATTAGTATCCCGGATTCTGTGCCAGCCCCGGATTCTTATCGCGTTCTTCCTTCGGAATGGGGAAGATGCCGGTATGCTTGTCTGCCGCATCGGCGTCCTTCTGCCACCACGCCTTGAAGAAGGTGCCGAAGCGGATGTTGACCGTGCGGCGCATGCCTTCAAATACAAACTCGCGCAACCATTCCTTGTCCAGCGCCTCTTCGGTGAGCGAGGTCAGCGCAGCCACGCCGGAGCGGGTACGTACCTGGTTGATGAAGGGCAGGGCGGCATCGGGATAGCCCAGGCGGAACGTGCACTCGGCCTGCATCATCAGGATTTCGGCGTAGCGCATCAGCACCCAGTCGTTGTCGCGCTCCCAGGCGTCGTTGGGCGCCCAGGCGTACTTGTCGAGGCGGGCGCCTTCGTTTTGCAGGGCGTTGGTGTAGTCTTCTATCTCTTCGGTGTAGTTCAGGGGCTCGCCGTTGTCCATCAGCACGTCGCTGCCGTCTTTGGCGCTCTTCTGCTGACCGATGAGCAGGGACTGGCGGCGTACGTCGGTGGCCTCGAACGAGGAGTAGACGCCGGGCTGGGCACAGATGCCGTTACCGCACCATTGGTAAACGCCGTTGGGGTCGAAGGCTACCTTCTGGTTGTAATGGTAGGTCATGGACGCCAGGTAGTTGCCCACGGTGCCTTGCTTGTGGTCGTAGGGGATGGCGAAGATGATTTCGGGCGACCCCTCGTTCTGAATGGCGAAGTTGTCGAAGTAGGCGGTGAGGCTGTAGCCGGTTACCTTCTCGCAGGCGTCGAGGCAGTCCTGCCAGCGCGGGGTGCCGGTGTAGACTTCGGCGTTGAGGTAGAGGCGTGCCAGCAGGGTGTAGCCCACGTTCTGCGTGAAGCGGCCGTACTGTACGCCGGTGGGCAGCAGGGGCAGAATCTCTTTCAGTTCCTGCTCTACGAAGTTGAAGACTTCCGTGCGGCTCGAGGTAGTGGGCAGGTCGGTGTCGGTGAAGTCGGTGGTGATGGGCACGTTGCCGAACTTGTCCACCAGCTGCCAGTAGTAGTAGGCGCGCAGTCCGCGCAACTCGGCGGTGACGCTGGCTTTCGCCTCGTCGGAGAGTTCGGAAGCCTCTACCTGGTAGATGATGGAGTTAATCTTGGACACGCCGGTGAAGGAGTAGCGCCAGGCGCTCAGCACCATCTGGTTGTCCGGCGCCCAGGTGTGGAACTGTACTTGCTGGTAGCGTCCGCCGTCGTACCAGTCGGTACCGCGGGTGGGGATGCAGGCTTCGTCGGATGCGCACTCTTCGAGGAAGAACACGTATTCGCAGGTGGGGTAGCAGTTCACGCCGTTGCCTTCGGGCGTGTCGGCGCCGTAGCCGCGCAGGGTGGCGTAGGCTCCGGAAACGATGGTCTGCACTTCGGCGGGAGTCTTGCCGTAGTCGTCCATGGATACCTTGTCGTATAATGTCTCGCCCAGGTCGGTGCATGCGCCGAAGAGGAGCGAAGAGATAAGCAGAGTTGATAGTTTCTTATTCATAGTTTCTTTGATTACGAGTTGTTTTTTAGAACGAGATGTTTACACCGATAGAGTAAGTGCGCGGGCGCGGGTAGCTGTTGAACCAGTCGATGCCGGGGCCGTCGAGCACGTTGTCGGGGATGGAGACTTCGGGGTCGATGCCGCTGTATCCGCTCAGGCAGAAGAGGTTCTCGCCCGTGAGGTAGAGGCGCACTTTCTGCAGCCCTATCTTCTTGACGCCGGGCAGGGTGTAGCCCAGGGTGACGGATTGCAGGCGGAAGAAGTCGCCCTTCTCGATGAAGTAGCTGGAGAAGATGAGGTCGTCCTTGATGCCGCTGGTCAGCAGGTCGTCGGGTACGTTCTGTGCCGGCAGGCGGGTGGGGTCGAACATCGCCATGCGGGTGGCGTTGAGTACCTTTTGGCCGAACATTCCGTAACCGGCTACGGCGAGGTCGAACGCCCGGTACGTCATGTTGATGCCTACGCCGAGGTTGAACTTGGGCATGGCGCTGCCCAGGTATTCGTTGACGGGCTTGCCGTCCTCGTCGCGGTTGATGATGTACTTGCCGTCGGCGTCGATGCCCTGGCACTTAGGTCCGTAGAAGGCGCCTGCGGGATAACCTTCTTTGATAATCTGCGAGTATTGTCCCGACATGCCGCGCAGTCCGTGGAGCGAACCGGCTTGCAGACCCACGGCCTGGTAGGTGTCGTTAGAGAGTTTCGTAATCTCCTGCTTGTTGTAGGCAAAGCTGACGTTGGCATCCAGGGTCAGGTCGCGCTGGCGCAGGATGTTGGCGTTGAGGGTTACTTCCAAGCCCTGGTTCACCAGGTCGCCCACGTTGGCAAGCATGGTGCCCACCAGGTACGGGGGTTGCGGAACGGGGTAGGTCCAGAGCAGGTCGCTGGTCTTCTTGTGGTAGTATTCGATGGTACCGTTGATGCGGTTCAGTATGCCGAAGTCCACGCCGATGTTCAGCTGGGCGGTAGATTCCCACTTCAGGTCGGGGTTGGTGTTCTGTGCCTGCACGTAGCTCTTCTTCCAGGTGCCGGTGGTGGCATCGTAGTAGCTGGCTCCGTCGGCGCTCAGGATGGCGAGCGACTTATAGGGCTCTATACCGTTCTGGTTACCCGTCACACCGTAGCCTGCACGCAGTTTCAGGTTGTTCAGCCAGCCGGACGCGCCTTGCATGAAGGCTTCGTCGCTGAGGCGCCATGCCAGGGAGACGGAAGGGAAGGTACCCCACTTGTGGTTGTCGCCGAAGCGGCTGGAACCGTCGTGGCGGACGGTGGCGGTCAGCATGTATTTGCCCATCAGGTTGTAGTTCACACGGCCGAAGAAGGAAATCAGTTTCGATTCGTTCTTGTAGGAGTAAACGTCCGTGGCGCGGAAGTCGCTGCCGGCAGCCAGGTTGTTGTAGCCGAAAGCATCTGTGTCGAAGCCGCTACGGGTGGAGCCGAAGCCTTCGGCGGTGGTTTTCAGGTAGGAGTAACCGCCCATGACGTTCAGCCGGTGAATCTCGGCGAGTTCTACGTCGTAGTTCAGGTAGGCTTCCAGTTGCTGGTTGGTGTATTCACCGTGGGTGCGCTGTCCCCAGCCCTTTTCGCTTTGTCCTTCCAACTGTGCATAGGTGGGCTTGTAGAGTCCGCCCTCGGTGGATTGGTATTCGTATGAGCCGTTGGCTACGCCCTTCAGTCCTTTCAGCAGTTCCAGTTCTACCTTTCCGTAGCCCAGGAAGCGGTGGCGCTTGCGGTCGTCGGTGCGGTTGGTGTTCAGTTCCGCGGGATTCTCGGTGTTGGTTCCGCCTATCTGGGCAAAGCTGCCGTCGGGGTTGCGGACGGGGAACGTGGGGTTCATGTTCGCCATGCGCTCGAAGATACGCGTGTCGATGGGGTTCCAGTTGTCGAAGTTGGCGTTGATGCCGGCGTCGATGCGAAGGCGTCCGTCCCATCCGGTCTGATAGGCGGCGAGGCTGCCTGCCAGGCGGTTCATGTCGTTGCGTTTGATGACGCCCTGGTTGTCCTGGTAAGTGATAGAGGCGCGGTAGCCGCTTTCCTTCTTTGAGTTGCTGATGGATACGTTGTGCGAGTGCGAGATGGCGGTGCGTTCCAGTTCGTCCTGCCAGTCGGTGTCGGTTCCGTAGTCGATGGCGCTGCCTATGTTGTTGTCGCGTACGTAGGCTCTCCACTGGTTGGCGCTAAGCAGGTCCATGTGCTTGGCGGTCTGGCCGATGGCTACATAGCCGTTGTACTGTATGCTCTTCTGCTCCGTGTCGGTGGAAGTGCGGTTGGTGGTGACGATGATGACACCGTTGGCACCGCGCGAACCGTAGATGGCGGCTGCCGAAGCATCCTTCAGCACGTCGATGGAGAGAATCTCGGTGGGCTGCACGGAGTTCATGTCCACTCCGGGGATGCCGTCCACTACAATCAGCGGGCCGTTGCTGGCGGAGAGCGACGTACCGCCGCGAAGGCGGATGCTGGCACCTGCTTCGGGCGCACCGGAGCTTTGCACTACGGAGAGGCCGGCTACCTTGCCTTGCAGCAGTTGCTCGGCACTGGTGATGACGCCCTGTTTCATGTCTTTGGCGCTGACGGATGCGATGGAACCGGTAAGGTCGCCCTTACGCATGGTTCCGTAACCGATGCCCACGATGACGGTCTCTTCCAGTGCGATGGCATCTTCCTGCATCGTGATGGTCAGGTTTCTGCCGGCGGGCACTTGCTGGGTGATGAATCCGATGAAGGAGATTTCGAGGGTGCTTCCTTGCGGGCAGCTCAGGGTGAAGTCTCCGTCCAGTCCGGTGATGGTTCCGCCTTGCGTGCCCGTTACTTTTACGTTGGCGCCAATCAGCGGTTCCTGGTTTCTGTCCACTACCTTACCGGTAGCTGTGATGTTTTGTGCCAACAGGTTTTGGCTTGTTCCCAACAGTACGAGTAGCGTGAAGAGGGAACAAATGGTATATATGGTTTTGTTTTTCATATCTTTTCCCATTTAGAAGAGTTGATTATTCGTAAGTGATTTCCGACAGCGGAACAAGCGGAAGGTCGGTATCGACTACCGTTACGTCGTTGCTGTTCGTTATCGTCAGGTGAATCTTGGTGAGGCTGGTCATGCCTGCCAGTTCCTTCTCCAGGTTAATCACGGCTTCGCGCTTGTCGCGGTTGCCTGCCAGTGTGCCCGTGATGGTTTTCTCTCCGGCGGTGAGGGTGTAGGTCAGGTCGCCGTCGGTCTTTCCGTTGTATTGGCGGGTCAGTGTCAGGATGTCCAGTGCACTGAACTTCTGCGGGAAGAAGGAGAATGCCGGGTCGGGATAGGGTGCGGCGGCAGCGGCTTTCAGTACGGCATCGGGGCTGGTGCCTGCCCAGTCGGGGTTGTGGGTGGTGATGAGCCAGGCGATGTTCTCAGCCTCATAGTCGCTTTCCACGCCGTAGTATTGCATCGGAACCAGGTCCATGCGGTAGATGCTGCCTTCTACATGGGTAAGTTTGGTCTTCTCTACGATTTCAGGCAGCCACATCTGTGCTTCCTGGGACACGCTCCAGTCGTCCAGTCCGCTATGGAAGTGCAGGGACTCCCAACCGAGGTCGTTCAGTCCGCCGGCTTTTCCGGCAAATACCAGTTTGTTGATGTCCACCAGGAGAGAGAACGGGTCTTTCAGTCCGAACTTCTCGGGGAAGGACTTCCAGGCTTCGCCGCTTTCCATGAATGTAGTCCACTCGGCGTGTGAGGAATAAACCTGGAACACGTCGCTCTGCGCATCGCCGGTTTTGGTTTTCAGTCGTCCCCAGAAGATGTCGTCGTTGGCGTTCATGTCGGCTGCGGGCACGCCGTAGTATTTCTCGGGAATCATGGTCATGGCGTAGACGTTATCGCCTACGTAGGTCAGCTTGGCAAAGTCCGAGGAGTTGTCCCAGTTGCCTGCATCGGGTTCGCTGGGCGCCCAGCTCCAGAGGTAGAGGTCTTCGCCGGCCTTGAACTTGGTGTCGGTCATGTCGAAGTACCAGGTCACCTGGTCGGAAGCACGGTAAACTACCGGGTCTGTCCATATCTTATAAGGAGAGCCGGCTTCTACTTGCGCCCATAGTTTTACAGGTAGCAGTGTGCACATCAGCACGATGGCAAGAGATAAAATCTTCTTCATATTCAGTCCTCCTTAATGGTTTGCGGTAGCGGGTACCAGGTTATAGATATACGAAACGAATGCCTGACCTTTCTGCTTGCGGGTCAGTTTGAATTCCAGGATGCGGTTGGCTCCCGGAGTAGCGGTCACGGTCAGCACTGCGGCCTTCTGGCTCTTGTCGGCGCCGGAGTAAAGGAATATCCGGGCAGGCGTGCCGTCGGAGTTGGTGAAGGGGTGCTCCATTTCCCAGTTGCCCGATGCGGGTAGCAGGGCAGGGGCGTTGCCCGTCACGCTGAAGGTGGTGGGATTGTTCTCGGCATCGGCTTGCAGGTCGATACCGAACGACATGAAATCGAGTTGCCCGGTCAGTTCAATGTCCTTCGAGGCGATTTCATCTACTTGTTTAATGGAAGAGAGCACCCACTGGCCGTTGATTTTCTCACTCAGGGTGATGGGAGCTACATAAGAACCGTCTTCTGTGCCGTTGCAGGCTGTGAAGCACAGTCCGCCGACAAGTAACGAAAACAATAGAAAAGCATGGATAGTCTTGAATGCCTTCATAGGTTGTAGTTTTAAGTAAATAAATCAGGTTAACTTGTACAATGCATTGGTCAATGGAAGCCGTTTCTTCCGGTTGACATTGCAAAACTATAGGATTGGGGAGAGAAAAGGAAAATACCTACGGTTTGTATAACGGATTATTACGCTTATCAAAGATTAAGATGCTCATAATCAATGACTATCTGAAAACAAAAAAGCGCGGTTGTATAACGGGAGTATAACCGTTTATAACAGGAAAAGGAGGGGCGGACAGGGGAAAATACTTGTCCGGAATCAGCTTTCGGGCGATACGGACGCTATCTCCATAATCTTTGCCTCGAAAAGTTCGTTAGATACAACCGACTTGTTCTTTACCCGCGTTTTGTAAGTATTGATAGTGTGGACGGAGTAATTGAGGAATTTGGCAATCCGTTCGCTCTCGCATATACCCAGGCGGATGAGGGCGAAGATACGCATCTCCGGGGTAAGGGAATTATTCTCGCTGCGGTTGGTTTCTCCCGGGGGGAATAACTGGTTATAGGCAGTGATGAAATTGGGGAATAACTTCAGGAATGTTTCGTCGAAGGAAGCGTACATATTATCCCGCTCATTGTTCAAGGTCGATTCTTTGAACGAAGTGCGCAGGTCGTCGAATTGCTTGGCGGCAATCTTGCGGTTTATCATCTTGTAGAGATTCTCCATCTTCCCGATATACTCGGAGTTCAGGTAGAATGAATAGCCGATATATTCGTCTTTGATGTTGTTGGCTTCGGACAGTTCTTCGTTGATCTGTTGCAGTTGCTGGTTGCGCTCCACAATGGTTTGCCGGGCGGTGCGCAGTTTCTTCATCTGCTTGTAGATGATGAGGGTGGCGGTGAAAAGCAGAATGAAGAGTATGGAGAAGAGCGTAATGCCGCCGATGAGTACGTTGCGTTGCTTCTTTACAATGTCGAAGCGGTCTTGCTCGATGATGGGCAGGATGGAGCCTATCTCTATCTTGCGCTGACGGGCGTTGTAGAAGTTGGCATCTTCCAGGGCCGATTTTACGTATCGGTTGGCACGGTTGATGTCGCCGCGCTCATAGAGCAGTCCGGCCAGTACACGCAGGGCGGTCGTCTCCTTCGTTGCCGAGCGGATGTCGCCGATGGCGGCGCGTATCAGATAGGTCAGTGCCTGGTCTTTATCTCCCTGTTCGCCGTAAACCCATCCCAGGCTGGATGCAATGATGGCTTCGGTGTGCGGGTCCACATCTTTTCGCTCTAACATGGTTTTGAAGGAATAGATGCAGGCATCGTACTGCCGCTCCTTCATCTGCTTCTGGCTGGTGAAGTACCACCACTTCATCCCTTTCTCCGGCAAGAGGGTTAATAAAGAGTCCGTATAGAGACTGCCTTTCCGGATGTATTCGTCCTGGAAAGGAGCTTCGTGGTTATAGTCGGCAATGTCATAGTAGAGCCTGCTATATAAGGAATAGTAGGAAATCTTGTTAGCAAGCGGAACATGGCTGATATCAATCTTCCCTATCACATCGAAAGCCTCTTTAAACAAGCCCGATGAAAGCAGGCAGAAGACGATGGCACCGTTGGATTCGGCTATGTAGCCTGAGTTTTGCAAACGTTGGGCCAGTTGCTGGGAGTGATGGGCATATGAGTAGGCGGAGTCGTATTTATAAGATTTGTACTCCTCGAAGAGATGGATGCTGGCTTCGTAGCGTTTCTCGTCGGATACTGCTTTCCCGAGAACCCGACGCCATTCGGCAATCCGGGATTCTTTCTTATCAACATAGTCACTGCTTTTCATTAAGTAGTGATCCAGCTGGGCGAGCATTGCATCCAGCGAAGGAGTTGCCGAAAATCCCTTAGGGCAGATCATAATGAGCAATAAGGGAAGAAGAAAGAATTTCTGCTTCATTGTGTTATGGGGTTGCTTTTCCATATTTCATGATGAACTGCACCGGGCGGTCGGTTGCTATGATATCGACGCCCAGGTCTACTGCTTTCTGATTGTCTGCTGTTTTGTCATCCGTACCCAAAACCAGAGCCAGAACTTGCAGTCCATGTTTACGGCATTTCTCTACGAATTGCGGATTCAGTGAATCGATCCATACAACGGCAATGTCGGGGTTCACCTCTCTGACTACCCGTTCTATATCACTTTCACTTCTGATATATGCCTGCAGCGTTTTTACTTCCGGCGCCAGTTCCCTGAAACGTTTGATGTCTTCTTCTTTGCTGAAAGTGAAGTTGCAGTTCTCCAGCATGTCTTTGGATCTGATGAGGGACAGCATTTCTTGCAAACCACCGTTGCGGTAGTCGATGGTGATTCTCAAGCCACCCTCTTTGGCTCTTTGTAGCAGGTCGGCAAAACGGAGTACACGTTGTCCGGCAAATTCGGGAGCAAACCAGGAACCGGCATCCAGTGTATCGATGTCGGCAGACATCCAGTCGCTGATGTCACCCGTTCCATTGGTCGTGCGGTCCAAGGTCGAGTCGTGGAGTACGTAGAACACGCTGTCCTTGCTGATGCAGACGTCGCATTCCATATTGCCCACGCCGTACTTGATACATGAATCGACGGATGCCATTGTGTTTTCGGGAGCAATGGTGCTGGCGCCACGATGCGCGCTGGTCAAAGGTATCTTGACGGGTGCTTTTTGCTGCCGGGAGCATCCCGCGCAGAGTAAGATTATAACTGATAATATATATACTAATCTTCTCATTCTGTTGTTGCTTAATGCCATAAATGGTATCTGGTATGAGGTGTTCTTCGCTTATTATGCCAATTTGATACAAAAATACTAAAATATATGGATTGAAGAATGTTTTCCATCACTTTTTGGGAAAAGAAAAGAATGTGTATCGGAATTGCAGCAATCATCCGGCAAAACAAGCGGGCTAACTTGCAAATCTGTTCCAATCGTTTCACAGAACACTTCAGACCCCTAAAAGAGTTTTATGTTTGCTTATTTATTTAGTTTTAATACTTTACATTTGCTTCATACAACGCAAGGTTATGGTGAATATCGTCATGTGGAAAAGCGAAAAAAAGAAAGAAAGCGCAATACTTGTATTTCTGTTATTTCTGTTTTCATCGCTGGTAATGCTGGCGGGATGCGAGTCCCGGAATACACTTGATGATACTCCGATTAGTACAGTACAGATAAAGTTGGACTGGACGGACATAACGGATAAGTTGCCGGAGGGTATGAGGGTGATATTCTATCCGAAGAATATTGACGGACGAAAGGCGGAAACTTACATATCAGCGATGGGTGGTGAAGTGAATGTACAGCCGGGTTCTTATTCCATGCTTATTTACAACTTCGATACGGAATGTATAAAGGTGCGAGGCGAAGATTCTTATGAAACGATTGAAGCTGTAGCAACGCGCTATTCCGGGACAGATGTAGATGAAGCAATGAATTGGTCGCCCGATCCCCTCTACATCGTTGCGTTGGATGATGTAGAGATAGTGGAGAGCGATGCACCGCTACAAATGGAGTTTAAACCGGAAAATTCCGTGAGGCGTTACTCTTTTGAGATAAAGGTGACAGGATTAAAGAATGTAGCCAATGTGATTTGTAGCGTAGAAGGATTGGATGGCTCTTTTTTTATGGGAATGAATAGCTGTTGTACAAGCGATTTACCCATTTTCGCCGAAATGAAGAAAGGCGATGGAGTGCTGAAAGGAACGTTTTCTTGTTTTGTGATGACTAAGAGAGAGTATTTTTCGCCGGTAGCCACTCGTGTTGGTGTAGAAGTGATGCTGAGTTTGAAACTGGTGAAATTAGACAATACGGTGCAGAAGGTAGAAGTAAACATAACGCAAGTAGTAGCTTCGCCTACGCCCGGTGGTGATGTTGAAGAACCGGATGCTCCGGGAGAAGATGATGTTACGATAGAAATACCACTTGATGAAGAAATTGTAGTTGATGACGTTAAACCGACTCCCGGCGGAGATAGTGGAATAGGTGGAAATGTGGGAGACTGGGGCGATGAAACAGATGTAGAATTATAATATAAATAGAATATTAACTTATAACAGGTACTATTATGAAGAAGATTTTATTAGCAGCAATGGCGGTAATAGCTTTTACGTCATGCTCACAAGATGAAGAGATGGACAATGCAACCCAAAACTCACGCATAAGATTGGGTGCTATTGTGAATACTACTACAAAAGCGGTAGTTACGGACAATAGTAACTTTACTGCTTTTACAGTGGTGGGTTATGCTACGGATGGGGAGATGGCTGCTGGTACGGCATTGGGAACACCCTTTATTCCTGCTACCCCTATTACCAAGAGTGGGGATACATGGACAACCAAAACACTTGATTACTATTGGCCTTTCAACAAACAGGTTCAGTTCTTCGCTACTTCCCCTACGCAAACTTTGACTGTTCCAGATACTGGATATCCTACCTTCAATTATACGATAAATACTACATCGGATACACAGGAAGATCTACTTGTAGCAAAAGTTGCGAATCAAACAGCAACTACAGCCGGTGATAATGGTGTCATACTTGGTTTCACCCATGCTTTGACTCAAGTAAACTTTTCTGTGAAAGGTGGTGACGGCAATACGTATAAAGTAAGCTCAATTAAGATTGCTGGAATTAATGACGCAGGTAAATATGATTTTGCAACCGGACAATGGACTCCTGCTGCATCTACTGCATCTTATGATTATCCTTTGGCAGAAAATGCTGCTGTTACCGGTACAGATGCTGTTGCGATAGGTGCAGCAAATGGCGCTTTGATGTTGATGCCACAAACTTTTTCTACAGGGAGTAAAGTAACTGTAACGTATCAAGTATTTGCCGGCGAAACACCTATTTCAGATACTATTACTGCTGATGCTGACTTAAATGGATCAACTGCTTGGACTCCCTCTGCAAAGTTTCGCTATACTATAACTTTAGCTAATGGTGGAAAAAATATTGTTCTTGGTACTCCGACTGTTACGGGCTGGTCATCTTCTGAAACAGAAATTAATAAGTAAACTTCTCAAAAGCCTATTCTAATGCTATTCCCCGGGAACTTTAACCTACGAGTTTCCGGGGAATATTTTTTTTTCTGATATTATCTGTTTATATTTGTCGCAGCAAACAAACAAGCTATAAACACTTGATTCTACGATGCCCAATACCTCTGCATGTGGAGCAACCAACATCGATTGTCACAGCTGTCCTAAAGCTACGGACAATATCATTATTTACGCTTCTCATCCGAGAGGCTTCCACCTTCCTGCACATAAATGTGAAGAGAATATCTTGATTTTTTTATTAAAAGGAGAAGTCCTTGTCAATAGTAATGAGTACGCAGGTACTACCCTGCGTGCAGGTGAATTCATTCTTCAAGCCATCGGATCGAAGTACGAGATACTGGCGATGACCGATGTTGAATGCGTCTGCTATCGTTTTGAACAGCCGCGATTCTTCTGCGAAACCCGTTACAGTTACATTGCAAATAAGGTTCAGCCCCCTTTGATTTATTCTCCTTTAAAGATCAAGCCCGAGATACAATACTTCCTCGATGCTTCCAAATCCTATATGACAGAAGCAAAGATCTGCAAAGAACTGCTGGCTTTCAAGCAGAAAGAACTCGGTTTCCTCTTAGGGCAATATTACACTGATTACGAACTTTCCATGCTGGTGCACCCCCTCTCCAAGTACACAAACAGCTTCCAATACTTTGTCCTCAAAAACCATAACCGGGTAAAGACAGTTGAGGAACTGGCAAAATTGGGTGGCTACACCACTACTACTTTCCGCCGCATTTTTACATCCGTATTTCATCAGCCGGTTTATGAGTGGATGCAGGAGCGTCGCTGCGAGGGCATCATGTACGAACTGCAACACACCGATGCCACCATTTCCGAAATCTGCTATAAATACGGTTTCGAGTCCCTGCCCCACTTCTCCAATTTCTGCAAGAAGAACTTCGGCGCCTCTCCCCGCAACTTGCGTACCGGAAAGAATACCGTCCCTGCCGCTACCGCACAATAAGGCTTGTACCCATAAAAAAACTCCCCTACCGGTTTCCCGGCAGAGGAGCTTCTTGTGATATTAATCAAATAAGTGAAAGCAACTTAGTCTTTCAGCTTTGCAATGATAAAGTCGCGGTTCAAGCGAGCGATGTTGCTGATAGATACGTTCTTCGGGCATTCGGCTTCGCACGCACGGGTGTTTGTACAGTTACCGAAACCGAGTTCGTCCATCTTGCTCAACATAGCCTTGGCGCGGCGCAATGCTTCCGGCTTACCCTGGGGCAACAGGTTGAGCTGGCTTACTTTGGCAGAAACGAACAGCATAGCCGAACCGTTCTTACAAGCAGCTACACAAGCACCGCAACCGATACAGCTGGCAGCATCCATAGCTTCGTCAGCGATGGGCTTCGGAATCAGGATAGCGTTGGCATCCTGGGGAGAGCCGGTACGCACGCTGACGTAACCGCCTGCCTGCATAATCTTGTCATAAGCCGTACGGTCTACCATCAAGTCCTTGATAACCGGGAAACCGGCAGAACGCCAAGGTTCTACGGTGATGGTATCGCCATCCTTGAAACGGCGCATATAAATCTGGCAAGTGGTAGCACCTGTTGCGGGTCCGTGAGGATGTCCGTTGATGTAGAGCGAGCACATGCCACAGATGCCTTCGCGGCAGTCGTGGTCGAATACAACCGGTTCTTTACCTTCGCTGATGAGCTGTTCGTTCAGGATATCCAGCATTTCGAGGAATGAAGTGTCACCGGGGATATCTTTCATTTGGTAGGTTTCAAAAGCGCCTTTTGCTTTCGGACCTTTCTGACGCCATATCTTAAGCGTGAATGATATATTTTTATCCATTTTCTTTGAAGTTATGAGCTACAAGCTACGAGCTACAAGAGCCCGACCTATAGCGGGTTAATTAATAACTTGCGACTTGCCCGTAGCTTCGAACTTGTAGCTCGTAGCTCGTAGCTTGTCACTCTTAGCTCTTATAGTTACGAGTCTGTACCTTGATTGCTTCGTAAACCAGCGGTTCTTTCAGCAACTCAGGAGCTTTTTCATCGGAACCTTGATATTCCCAGCAAGCTACGTAGAAGAAGTTTTCGTCGTCGCGCTTAGCTTCGCCTTCTTCGGTCTGGTATTCTTCACGGAAGTGACCGCCGCAGCTTTCGTCGCGGTTCAGGGCATCGTAAGCAACGAGCTCGCCCATGATGATGAAGTCGTACAGACGGATAGCCTTGTCGAGCTCTACGTTCATACCTTCTTTGTCGCCGGGGATGAAGAGGTTGGTTTCGAATTCCTTGCGGATTTCTTTCATCTTCGCGATACCGGTCTTCAGACCTTCGGCAGTACGTCCCATACCTACATATTCCCACATTACGTGTCCCAGTTCCTTATGGATAGAGTCTACGGACTTCTTACCCTTGATGTTCATCATCCAGTTGATTTTGTCCTGGATAGCCTTTTCGGCAGCAGCAAACTCGGGCAGGTCGGTAGAGAAGCGGGGAACGGTAATCTGGTCAGCCAGATAGTTCTGGATGGTATAAGGCAATACAAAGTAACCGTCGGCCAGACCTTGCATCAATGCAGAAGCACCGAGGCGGTTGGCACCGTGGTCGGAGAAGTTACATTCGCCGATAGCGAACAGACCCTTGATAGAGGTCATCAGTTCGTAGTCTACCCAAATACCACCCATCGTATAGTGGATAGCCGGATAAATCATCATCGGATTGTCGTACGGGCTGACGTCGGTGATTTCTTCGTACATATCGAAGAGGTTACCGTAGCGTTGTGCAACTACGTCTTTGCCCAGGCGGTTGATAGCATCGGAGAAGTCGAGGAATACGGCCAGACCGGTGTTGTTTACGCCGAAGCCCTTGTCGCAACGTTCTTTGGCAGCGCGGCTGGCAACGTCACGGGGAACGAGGTTACCGAATGCCGGATAGCGGCGTTCCAGATAGTAGTCGCGGTCTTCTTCGGGAATGTCTTTTCCTTGCAGAGTGCCTTCCTGCAACTTCTTGGCGTCTTCCAGTTTCTTGGGAACCCAGATACGACCGTCGTTACGGAGAGACTCGGACATCAAAGTCAGTTTGGATTGCTTGTCACCGTGTACGGGGATACAAGTCGGGTGAATCTGTACGTAAGCAGGGTTAGCCATCCAGGCGCCTTTGCGGTAGCAAGCTACGGCAGCCGTACAGTTACAAGTCATGGCGTTGGTAGAGAGGAAGTATGCATTTCCGTAACCACCGGTAGCGATTACTACTGCATGGGCAGCGAAGCGTTCTAGCTTACCGGTTACGAGGTTCTTTGCAATGATACCGCGGGCGCGTCCGTCGATGAGGACAACGTCCTGCATTTCGTAGCGGGTGAAGAGTTTCACCGTACCTACATTCACCTGGCGGCTCAGTGCGGAGTAAGCACCCAGCAGCAACTGCTGACCGGTCTGGCCCTTAGCGTAGAATGTACGTGATACCTGTGCGCCACCGAAAGTCGAGCAAGCCGCCGTATTCGCGGGCGAAAGGAACACCCTGTGCCACGCACTGGTCGATGATGTTGTTTGAAACTTCCGCCAGACGGTAAACGTTGGCTTCGCGGGCACGGTAGTCACCGCCCTTTACTGTATCGTAGAACAGACGGTAAACGGAGTCACCGTCGTTTTGGTAATTCTTGGCAGCATTGATACCACCCTGTGCAGCGATGGAGTGTGCACGGCGCGGAGAATCCTGAATGCAGAAGTTGAATACTCTGAAACCCATTTCACCGAGTGAAGCGGCAGCGCTGGCACCGGCAAGTCCGGTTCCTACTACGATGATGTCCAAACGACGCTTGTTGGCAGGGTTTACTAATTTTTGGTGAGCTTTATAGTTGGTCCATTTCTCAGCCACCGGTCCTTCCGGTATTTTAGAATCTATCTTAGTCATAATGCTATTACAATTTAATCATTTACAATAATTTATTAGCAAGCGCCGCCGCATACCAGTGATTGGATGAAGAATACGACAACTACCAAGGCGAAGCATACAACAACGATAGTGGAATAGATGTTGGAGATGCATTTCCAACGGTTAATCCATATTTTGTTGTTCCAACCCAAAGACTGCATAGAGCTCCAGAAACCGTGAGTCAAGTGGAACCACAGTGCGCCCAGCCATACGAGGTAAAGCACTACATACACCGGATTGCTGAATGTGTTTTGGATGTGATAAACACCATTGGCAGCATTGTCCAATAATGCACCGCCCACAGGCATGCCTACGTTGTGCATCAGTTCGGGGAGCTGCATCTTTGACCAGAAGTTAATCAGGTGCAAGCCCAAACCCACAATCACGATCAGACCCAGAACGAGCATGTTCTGAGAAGCCCATTCCACTGTTTTGGGTTTGTCTACTACTGCATAGCGTTCACTACCGCGTGCTTTACGGTTCTGCATCGTCAGCCAGAAGGCATAGATGATGTGAATGATGAACAGGGCAGCCAAACCTACCGTAGCCACCAGGGCATACCAGTTTGCTCCCAGGAACTCACAAACCATGTTGTATCCCTCTGCCGAGATTAATGCAACCAGGTTCATCGCCATGTGAAACGTCAGAAACAGGACAAGGGCGATACCGGTAACGCTCATCACCACTTTCCTTCCTACAGATGAATTACTTAACCACATAAATGATTGAATTTAAGTTATTTAATAGTTTAAAGATTTGTTTCATTATGAGACCTGTGTAAATATCTCGCAAAAATAGAAGAAATCCATTGATTAAGCAAGGAATTAAAGAAATAATTCCTTAATATAATCGAGCCCTTTCAGAGTAGGAAAGTGCATCAAGAGTATAAGTATATCATTCTTTTACTGCGTTTGACAGAGGCCAGTGTCTGTCTTGACAGAGACCAGTGTTTGTCACGACAGAGGCCAGTGTCTGTCACGACAAGGACCAGTGTCTGTCATGACAAAGACCAGTGTCTGTCACGACGGATACCGGACTTCGTTGTATAAGGATGTATAGTGCCTGTTAATCAGTGGATTCCGCGCTCTCGTTCTCTCCTTCGGATTTCTCCTTGATAATGGTGATTTTCTCTCCGTTGGCTGAGCGTTTTCTTAATGCACGGGGAGTATCGCCGAAAGAGTCTTTGCAGAAGTGGGCGAAATGGGACAGGGAGTCGAAGCCATAACGGGCGCTGATGACTGATATGCGTTGCTTGGTATATTGCAGATCGTTCAGGATGCCTTCGCGCTTCTTGTCCAGAATCCATTCGTAGACAGGTACACCATACATATTCTTGAACAGACGGCGGAAAGTGGTGGTGGTATATCCGCCCAAGTGGGCAAATTCTTCTACGTTCTTCACCTTGTCATAGTTCTGCATCACGAAATACTGGAAGCTTTCCGTGTAGGTGCTGATGGGGTAGAAGAATGCGCTGATTTGGTGGAGCGGGTAGTAGCAAGTCAGGATATACACCAATTCCTGGCACTTGATCTCGACATATTTGCTGCAAGCGTAATGTTGTTCTTTGAGGTAACCGGCAAGGCTTTCCAGCATACCTTCGAGTATGGAGACAGCTGTCAGCGGGGCATAGGTCAGGGGAGATTCCGAATGTTTCAGTATCTCTTTATAACGTTCTTCGCAAAGTAGCGGAAGTTCGGTAAACCAGTAAACAATGTATTCTACGTCGGTCAATGCCAAAAGCTCTACTTTCGATCCTATTGCTTGTAGAATGAATTGGTTGCTTTGAAGGGTGGTGCCGGGATATTCTTCACTATTTACGAGCAAATCGCCTTTCAGCATGAAGAGCATACAGTTTTGTGTGTACTTTTCGGCAGAGAAATGTTGTCCCTTGGAATATTGGTTGTAAACCAATACTCCTTCGGACTTCTGAGGGCATAGCGTGCAGTCAATTTGTCGGGTGCAACAAGTATCCAGTGTCATGAAGTGATAGGCAAATTATTATAAATGTGAGGGCAAAGATAGGATTTTTTTGCGAAAACTCTAACTATTTGGGCTATCTTTGCACCGAACTAAGGCAATGAATTGATGAAAAAGATGTTTTTTTTGGTATATTTCGCCTCTTTTCTTGTATTTAATCTCTCTGCACAGAACTGGGACGTTAATACTTTGCATCGAATAAATAGTTGGGACAGTAAGTTTGTTCGCAACTATAACAAGATAATTTCACGCTCGGAACCGTATGTTGCTGTCGGTGTTCCGGTAGCGATGGCGATAGCTGCCTGGATAAAACAAGATAAAGGTTTATTGAAAGATGCGGTCTATATAGGGACGAGTGTGGCGGGAACATTTGTGGTGAGTTATGGTCTGAAATATCTGGTGGATCGTGCACGGCCTTATGATGCTTATCCGGACAGGGTGCATCCGTATAGCTATGAAGACAGCCCTTCTTTTCCTTCTTCGCATACGTCGACGGCTTTTGCGCTTGCCACCTCTTTGTGCGTCAAGTATCCTAAGTGGTACGTGATAGCCCCTTCTGCCCTGTGGGCTTGTTCGGTGGGAGTTTCGCGTATGAATGAGGGGGTACACTATCCGTCGGATGTATTGGCGGGAGCGGCGATTGGCGTCGGGTGTGCAGTGGCGAATGTCTATATAAACCGATGGCTGAACAAGTGGCTGTTCGGGGACTAAAAAGAAAGCCTCCCCTCAAAATTTATCTCTGAGGGAAGGCTTCGTTAACAGCGTTTATTCATGTTGGATATCTTAAATCTCTATTGTCTGGTTCAGTTTGATGTCTTGTGAAGAACCACCTACCTGTATATTGACAGCTCCCGGCTCAACTTTCCAACCGTTGGTTGCTTCATCCCAATGACGCAGTTTCTCAATAGGAATCTGTACCTTCACAGTTTTGGTCTCACCTGCTTTTAGGAATACGCGTTGGAATCCTTTCAGTTCTTTCGCCGGACGTTCAATACTGGAATTAGGTCTGCCGGCATAAATCTGCACAACTTCCTCTCCGTCCCGTTTGCCTGTATTGCTGAGGCTCAATTCTACATTGATATTCTTGCCGTCTGTCTTGGCCTGCAGGTCGGCATAGTTGAAAGTGGTGTATGAAAGGCCGTGTCCGAACGGATACATCACAGGTATATGCTTGGTGTCGTACCAACGATAACCTACAAAGATGCCTTCGGCATATTCTGCAATCGGTCCACCCTTCTGTACTC
>OGZX01001692.1_pt1 | contig 20935 bp, 19 predicted proteins | sample 1576881 | NCBI WGS metagenome assembly OGZX01 (sample SAMEA3541542, study PRJEB24748) | human gut metagenome | biome: human gut; feature: human-associated habitat; material: faeces | place: China | collected 2012
CAGGATAGAGAAGAAAAGCAAAAGGAACTCATGGAAAAGCTGGAAGAAGGAATCAAAGCGGTTTTTACGTCTGAGCGCTATGCAGAATATCTGAAACTGATGGGAAAATTTCATTCATACAGCTTCAATAATACCATCCTCATTCAGATGCAGATACCGAACGCAAGTTATCTGGCCGGGTACAAAACATGGGAAACATTAGAACGTCATGTAAAAAAGGGTGAACGTGGAATCATGATTCTTGCACCAAACCAATACAAACGTATGAAGGAAGTTGAGGTATTTGATCCGATAACAGGAAAACAGAAGGTGGATGCGGACGGGAATCCAGTAACGGAGCAGAAAGAAATTACTTATGCGACATTTCGGCCGATTGCAATTTTCGACATTTCCCAGACCGAAGGGAAGCCGCTGCCAGAACTTGCTCAAGAACTCCACGGGGATATCAAAAATTATGGGATGATTCTGGATGCAGTAAAGAATACGACATCTGTTCCTATAACCTTTGAATCCTGGGAAGGCAGTAAAAAAGGATATTACAATTTTGTTGAACAGCGTATTGGAATCAAAGAAGGGATGTCGGAACTTCAAACGGTCAAGACTGCCATCCACGAACTGACGCATAGTGTCCTTCATACAGATAAAGACAAATTAAAAGATGCGGCCACGATGGAAGTTGAAGCAGAAAGCGTGGCTTTCGTAGTGTGTAATCATTTTGGTCTGGATACGTCAGATTATTCCTTCGGCTATCTGGCCGGATGGAGCAGCAATCGGGAACTTCCGGAACTAAAGAGTTCCTTACAGACCATTCAGAAAACAGCACATGACCTGATTGACCGGATGGAAGAAGAAATGCTGCATCTCAGCAAGCAGATAGAATGTTCTGAAAATCTGGATGCCACCCGGTTAAGTCACGTTGAAGTATCAAACATCCATCATCACAGGAGATGAATCAGCTTATGACAGAACTTGAATTATTACAACAGAAGCATCGGGAGGAAGTAGCTAGGAGAAGGGCAAAGCTAAAGGAGCGGAAAAAGCGGACACATCGTTTGATTGAACGAGGAGCAATCCTTGAATCCGTTCTAAAAGAAATTGTTCTACCTGAATCTATGACAAATGAGCAGGTTCAGGAAATCTTGTACTTTGCTTTGCTAAATCCAGATGTTGTTACATATATCACGGAGATGGGAGGGTAACTCCCTTCTCTCTTTTTTATAGAGAAGGGCGCACTTATTACCGACCCTCCGGGTCAGTGGTGCGGCCTTTCAGGCAAAAACAAAGGAGGAATCATAATGGCAATATACCATTTTTCAGTAAAAATCATAAAACGAAGCGAAGGGCGTTCCGCGGTTGCCGCAGCTGCGTATCGTAGTGGAACAAAATTAACAAATGAGTATGATGGAATCACTCATGACTATACAAAGAAAAACTGGATAGAGCATAGCGAAATCTTCTTACCAGTCCAGGCTCAAAAATGCTTTGGGGAACGCTCAACGCTCTGGAACAGTGTTGAATCAATCGAAAAATCTGGCAATGCTCAGCTTGCACGTGAGTTTGAAGTTGCCCTTCCGATTGAGCTTTCTCCGGAAGAACGCTATCATTTAGTGCAAGAGTTCATTCAAAAGAATCTTGTGGAACACGGAATGTGTGTAGACCTTGCTATCCATAATCCGCCCTTGACGAATGGTTTTCATGTACCAATAGATAAAGACGGCAATCCAACCACGGATAAGGAAGCAATGATTTTCCAGAATCCTCATGCTCACATCATGACAACGATGCGGCCGCTGGATGCGGATGGAAAATGGATGGATAAGTATGAGAAAAGCTATCTTTGCAGGAAGGATAATGAAGAACTGGCAATCCCTTCCTCAAAAATCCGCGAGGCTGAAGCGGAAGGCTGGCAGAAACAGTATCGTTATTTTATCGGGAAAAAGAAGGTTTGGATGACTGCATCAGAAGCAGAGAAGAAGAATCTGAAGCGTGTAGACAAGCAGCCTAAAACAATCAATGTTCCGAATCCAGTCATGGCGGAGTGGAACAGTAAAGAGACATTGCAGGAATGGCGGAAAAACTGGGCTGATATCTGCAATCAGTATTTAGAGAAGAATCACATTGATGCAAGGATAGACCACCGTTCTTATGAGGAACAGGGAATCAATCGTGTAGGGACAGTACACATGGGCGTTCAGGCGTGGCAGATGGAAAAACAGGGAATCGAAACCGAGTTGGGTAATCTGAACAGGGAGATTAAGCGGGACAATTTCTTCCTTGCTCAGCTTGCGAAGAAGATTGAGACCCTGGAACAGAAAGAGCAGGATTATCTTGAAAAAACGGCATCCCGTCTGGAAGGTCTGCGTTCCCGGTCGATTGCCTGCGCTTATCAGAGAATCTTATATGCTGCAAAACTTGCTGGGGAAGAAGAATCTAACCGGGCACAGGTGGAATCTGCAACGGCATTGATGGAGAGCATCAATCAGATGATGAAGTTTATTGAATCCCTGGACAAAACGATTGCTTTTCAGAAAGAAACGCTGGCCCGGACTTCTCCGCTTCAAATGAAAAAGCGGGAACTTTTGAAAACAGAGCTGTATGAAAATGAAAAGAGAATGGAAGAACTGAAACACCGTCTGAATGAATTGAAGGAAGAAAAGCAGAAAATGAAGATTCCGACAGAATCGGAACAATTGATAGTCCGTGAGAAAAATCGCAGGTTAGAAGAATTGAGAAAGATGGAATCCGGTCTCTACAAAGAGTTCTACGCTTTAGTGGAAGAAAATAAAGAACACATGAAAGTCCTTGGGGCAATGATGAGAGGAAGGAGAGAAGTCTATGAATCCCATGTGGAACAGCAGCTTCGGGAACATTTTCAAGAGCAGTTCCAGGCAGATGCACTTTCTCAGGCAAAGAATGAAGCTCCAGATATTCAAAGACAAGAAAAGGGAGAGAGAAAGGACAATCTTTCTTATCACAGAAAATAGTATCCGTATAAGTGACAAAAAGTTTGACGATTATGCTGAACTAAGGTACAATAATATCACTGGGGTAATCAATATGACAAAGGAGATTGGATATGAAAAGAATGAAGAAAGCAATAACGATTGTAATTGCAACTGCTACAATGGCATCACAAGCAATGACGGCGATGGCAGCAGAGTGGAAACAAAACGAGATTGGATATTGGTATCAGGAAGATAACGGTTCATACCCAACAAATTCCTGGAAATGGATTAATGGAAGATGTTATTACTTTGATAGTAATGGATATATGTTAGCAAATACAACTACTCCAGACGGATATACTGTTGATGCTACAGGCGCTTGGACAGTAAATGGTGCAGTACAGACTCAGAGTACAGGACAGACATCAGGAACTGTTCATCATAATAAAAATTATGATCCAGCACATCCGCTTGCAGGAAAAATTGATGAATGGCGTTTAAGACTTACACCAGAAAGTAATGCTTTGAATACGAAGTACATTTCAACACCAAATGTCCATGCAATGCTGACTGGTCAAATGGAGTATTATGTTGAACCAACTGGATATGGTGTAGAGGAACAGAAGGAAACAGAACAGGCACTTTATAATTGGTTCTGTAATTGGCTCAATGGTATGGATTTTGAGAATATGTCCGAAATGGATAGAGCAAAAGCAATCAGAGACGTTTTGGGAAGTGCTAGTTATTCAAACGAATTAGAAAGTAACTATTATGGCACTTATTGGTTAGAACATCATGACCTATATAGAGTTCTTATTATGAAAAAGGGAAGATGCGCAGAATTTGCAATGACTGCTAGCGATTTAGCTAAATCTATGGGATTAAAGAGCGCTATTTATGGCTCTGGTGAACATACTGCTTACTATATTCAAATTAATGGAGTAACATATGAAGGTGGAAATCAAATCTTTGATTTAGATAATCCTAGTCCAGTAGAACAAGTATATGGACATGATTTTGATTACGACAGCGGTGTACAATAAAAATATAGCATATCTTCTATTAAAATAAAAAAGTCGGGTTTAAACCCGGCTTTTTATTTATACATGAAAAACTATATATCCTATAATAAACAAATTTCCTACGAATAATAATTTTGATGAGTTTATATTATCAATTTGTTGTAAATCTGGCTCTGTATGTATTCTGAAAAAAAACACATATATAGCTGGTATCAGCGATAATATAATAGTAATTATACATTTGATTATGTTGGGATTAGCGACAGAGATAAAAGAAGAAACACTATAATTTAAGAAAGACGCTGCGGATATGCGGCGTTTTTTTATTGCCAGCAACTCTGAAAAAGTGCGGTGGGGTAAACAATTTCAGAACAGGATAGAAGGAGTTTCTTCATATTTATAAAGTAGTCTCGTTCAGAAGCAAAAAAGGGAGCCAAGAACTCGCTTCGCTCCAAGAAGGCACCTCCCTCTTGAAAAGTATTGGCATTGTGGAAAACCCACGGGGTTTACGCACAAAACCAACACGTTTCAATTCACCTTCCGCCTTCTTCCAACCTAATCCTTTCTTTCTTTATGATGGTGGGACAATTCTCTATGCGATTTCAAGTGATTTCTTTATAAATTCTCAGATTTTCCTCAGTTTCAGTGAGATTCAGGCAGCTTATCCTTAAAAATGAATATTCCGGCTATTTTTCTATAATGCTAAAAATATCAGAAAAATCCAATTCTGGGAAAACAGACATTTTTTGTAAGAACCTACCAGATATTCTTAAAAATGCTTGTCAGGTCAAAAAAATTCTTCGGCGGTTTTCACGGGCAGAACTGGTAAAGGTTAAAAGGACATCAAAAAAGCTATGCTATAAAATGTTTCCTGGGGTTTTTAAATTCAGGAGATGTTTTCCTTCAGCGGTGTGCATAGGCACTCAAAAAGTCAATGCTCAAAAATAGCCAGATATGTCGCTTTATAAAAGTCTGGCGGATTCAGAAAGATTCCGGCAATCGTAAGGAATTGTATCGAGATGGGTGCGAAAAGAGGGCAAAACAAACAGAACAGAAAGCTGCAGGGAATGGAACAGGCAGAAACATCACAGAAGGGCAAAAAAATAACCAGGCCAGGCATCTGATTTTTAGCAGTTCTCCCGGCTGTTGCTTTGTGAATCTATTTCTTATAATGAAAGAGAGGGTCTAACCCTTAATTGATAAAGAAGGAGGAACACAGACATGGAACAGAAGAATGTGATTATGATAGTCCTAACTACAATGCTGTCTGCATCTGTGACAGGAATCATCCTGCTATGCTGCAAGTTGGTCTGCATGGAAAGGCTCTATGAAGATTTAAACAGGGAAAATGCTGTACTGAATCATGAGTTGCGAATGGCAGACATCCGCGCAATGGGTAAAAAAACCGACGGGGCTATTTAAAAAGTTCGGAAATATCGACATCAAGATACCTGGCAATCGCAACAAGTTCAGAAGCATAGACATTTGCCAGGTCATGCTCTAATTTATAGTATCTCTGTTTGTTGATGTTGAAGCCCTCTAACTGTAGGTCGCGGATTAAATCGTAAGCCCGGATGTGCTTGGCCGTTCTGATTCGTTTAATATTGCCACCAACACTGATTTTGTCCGGGCGAATCTTTATTTCATCCATTTGGCAAATCTCCTTGATAATTTTACTATAATGGTATAAGATTTAAGTATCTGGATGGTATCCGTATAACTTACAAATGCCAAAAAGTATCCGCCAAGGAGACAAAGCTAGGAAATAATTAATGCGCAGGAAGGAAAAAGCACATGAGAAAAAGAAACAAAAAGGCAATTTTAGCCATTTCATTAGCTGCGGCTATGATGGCAGGAACATCATTCACATCATTTGCAGCGACCGCCCAGGACGTGATTGCAAAATCCCAGGGGTCATACACCGCCGGAACAAATTCTGTATATGGAGCAAAACTTACACAGGATCAGTTAAATGCAGTAGCACAAGCGGTTGCTGATTTCAAGACAAATTATGTAAATGATTCCATGGATAATGATGCAAAAATCAGAGCTGGTTATAATTATTTAAAAAATAATGTAACATATATTGACTGGAGAGAATCTACTTATGCAAATACAGCATATGGCGCACTTGTAGAACACAAAGCCGCTTGTTCAGGTATGACAAGAGCATTTGTAGCTATGATGGACGCAGTAGATGTAAAAGCATATTGGATTCATGCAACAGACAATTCTCACCAGTGGAATATGGTGGAATTTAATGATGGATTTTACTTTATTGATGTAGATGCAAATATTGCATCAGGATTTGAAGCAATTTATAAAGCATCAACACATCCTTATGCTTATGATACTTCAGCATATCCAGCAATCGGTTCAAAATCCGGAGCAAATACTTCAGGAACTCAGGCTGCGGTTACAGAAGGATGGAAGCAGGATAATATTGGTTGGTGGTATCAAAATGCAGATGGATCGTATCCAGCAAATTCCTGGAAAGAGATTAATGGAGCATGGTATTATTTTGAAGGAAATGGATATATGGCATCAAATAAATGGATTGGAAACTATTATGTTGGTGCTAGTGGAGCAATGTTAACAAATACGACAACTCCAGACGGATATCAGGTTGGAGCCGATGGTGCATGGATTCAGGCCAATAATAATACAGTGGATACCGGAACCGCTGGCACACAAATTGGTGGCGATTCAACAAATTATATTAAGGATTCACAGATTTTGAAAGAAAATACAGCCAGAGGCTGGGTTAATGACCAGGGAGAATGGGCATATAAAAAGGATGATGGCCAATATTACCGTTTGGAATGGGCAAGAATTGATGGAAAAGATTACTATTTTAATATTAGCGCCCATGTAGAATGGGAATTGGAGCCGATTTCAACAAGAACACGCACTGAAAAGGCAATTATTAGTGATTTAGAAGATGAGCGTGCAAGTGGTATACAGCCTGGTGAAAATTGGCAATCTGACACTCATGGTGTGTGGTATAAAAAAGCGGATGGATCAGTTGCGAACTTCTTTGCGTGGCAAAGCAATGTGTTGGGTGGTGAGCAGAACTTTGGTTTTAGTCCTAGTTATATAGAACTTGATGGACAAAAACAAGCTAATGTATTTTTTATTCGTGATTTGGCAGCGTGCTTTGGAACGTATGCGGCAGAATATTTAAAAGAATATGAACCGTTACGTTATGCAGGGCCGGATGGAAAAGTAGTATTTTCCATTAAGCCAGATGGTAGAGTGATTCTAAACCGTAACGGAAGTGACACATACTCTATTGGAGGAAAGGAGCGTATTCCACAGTTATACTGGGATGCTGTTGCACAAGGAGAGATACCAGAAGCCTTTCAATTTATTCATTAAAAAGATAGGATTGATTGTTTACATAGAAAAAGTGAAGTCTGCGAGAGACTTCACTTTTTCGTAAGTACCCTGGGGTTACGCAATCAGATAAGCGATACCCATGCAGACAGTCATGATACCCATGCCGAACAGAGAATTCATGTTCAGTGCGTATGCGACTGCATCCAACATCAGCATAACTTCCAATGCAACCTTGATGATGGTTTTCATCATCCTCACCTCCTCTTTCTTGTGTTCTACTATAAGTATGGAAATTGATAGGTGTAGATAAGTTGCAAAAATTCAAAAATCTCAGATTTATCCTTTTTTAATCATAAAAAAATCTCTGGGGACAATGTTTCCGTCAGAGATTGCTTCTTCTAAAATCAGTGTTTATTATCTGGCCGCCTGGATTTTTTCTATCAGGCGGTCTAAGTCGATTACTGTATCATCTAAAAATTCGGTTACATCAATCAGAATGTCACTGGCATGATTGTAAGATTCTTCGATGGAACCATCTATATAGAATCCGGCCATGACACAAATATTTCCGATTGGGAAAAACTCCCGGATTGCAAAATTCTCAATCTGGTACAGGTTGTAGCAGCCATCAGCTACTTGAATCCCGTATCCAGTTCTTTTGATGATTTCTGAAGCTGGAGAAATGTCGCAGGGGATAATCCCTTTGTACTCAGTTTCGTATGTAGTGATGATATTCTGGAACATATATTCCAGTCCAGCATATTCTAAACGATTCAAAATTCTATTTTTCATAAGATTTCCTTTCTTTTGTATATATAGTGAGCCGTCCGAGGTTTCTATCGTTCCTGGACAATTATAATATGTAGTGATTTGAGAAAAACGCGCACAATAAAATGTAAAAATATTGCACAAAAATTGAAATATTATATTGTCTATATTGTACATGTGGGAAACGTTCTGATTTGAAAGAATAATCTAAGTGGTGGCATCTGGCTCATGTTCAAGAACGCCAGTAGCTCTGATCTCTTTTGCGATTGCTTTTAGAACTGGTACAGCGACAGTGTTTCCAAGTTGTTCGTATGCCCTTGCTTCTGGGACAGGGAAAACAAAATCTTCAGGAAAACCTAAAATCCGGCGGACTTCATTAGGTGTTAGACGGCGGATGCGACCATTTATGTATATTGCTTCTGTTCCGCCAGCCGGACCGCGGCTTGATACAACTGTGGTTGGTGAAAGACCTTTGATGCTGTAAATTCGTCTGCCTTGTCCTTCTTGACCGATGTAACCTAGCAAGTATGTATCATGAACCCTTGTTGTGGTATCTGCTTTATGTAGTTTAATATCTGGTTCGTTTAGATAGTAGTGTTCGTCTACGTTTGTATCAAGAAAATCTTCGATTGCAATATCAGATTCGAGAGGTTCTGGAAAATGAAAATCTGGTGCAGTTCCGTTGAGGAAGCAGACAAAGTAGATTCGCTTTCTCCTTTGTGCTACGCCATAATCCGCAGCGTTTAGGACTTTGTAATGAACATCATATCCTAGTTCGTGTAGCGTGTTCAGAATGACTTCTAATGTTCGGCCGTTGTCGTGGCGAGCCAGGTTATCAACGTTCTCCAGGAATACTACTTTTGGTTTGTGATATTTGATGATCCTGGCAATTTCAAAGAACATAGTTCCTCTTGTGTCGCTGAACCCTCGCTGTTTGCCTGCGATGCTGAAGGGCTGGCATGGGAAGCCAGCGCATAGGACATCAAATGCCGGGATTGCTTCGGATGGAATCTTCAAAATGTTTTTGGCTGGGACTTCGTTGTAGTTCGCTTCATAAGTCATTCTTACGTTTTTGTTTTTGTCACAAGAGAATACGCAGCGTCCGCCGATACTTTCCATTACCTGACGGAATCCGCCAATCCCGCAGAATAAGTCAATAAATCTAAAATCTGTGTTTTTCTTTTTCATAATTTTTCTCCTCGTATGTGAATGAGGGATTTCAACCCTCTAAACTTAGGATGTAAGAAATGGAGAAAAAAACGAAAAAAAATTTCAATTTTTTCAAAAAATTTTTGAGGACTGGAAAATCGTGAGAATGAGCCAAAAATGCAGCGGGGATAATTCATCAGACAGAAAGACAGCAGCTTTCAGATGGGTATGGAGAGATATTTTGAATCAGGGTATCTGGGATTACTTCATTGCTTCAATCAGAATCTAAAAAGTCACAGGGGAGAGTTTGGTTGAGAAAAAGGGCAATTTGTAATGGGATTTTGATGGATTTTTGTAAAATATCCCGGCTATCCGCGTTAGAAAATCTGATTTATAATAATATTAACGACTGAATTATTCCTGATTGTTTTGTTCCCATCCAAACAGCATCATTTCCATCATCCCAACGAGAACAGAACGCACCCTTTTCCGCCTTTCAAAAGCAGAGGGGACAGGACATAAGCCCTGTCCCTCTCTGCTTTTTTTCTCTCTTTCTTTTCAAACAGAAGAAAAGAGAACCGGAAACGAAGCAGAAAAGTCTTTCTTTCGTCGTTCCTGATTTTCAAAAGAAAAAAGGAAAGAAGCCAGAAAAGCATTGGAAATAAAGGAAAAAAGAAGGAAAAGACAAAAGAAGAGGAAGGCGGAAAGCCTTCCAGGAAAGAAGAAGGAAAAAGAACCGCCCGTGGAGGGCGGTGCGGAAAGAGGGAAAGTCAGGAAAAATGAAAGAAGTAAAAGAAATAGGAAGTTAATGGTAAATCTATCTTAAATCATAAGAATTTCGAGGGAGAATCAGCCCCGGCCAAAAGTGCGATTTTGGACGGGACTTCGACATAGTATCTCTGAATAATTGGAATTAATCGGAGTTTTTGTTCTTCATTGGGTGAATTAATCGGAGATTTTGTCGATGTTTGGGTGAATTAATCCGAGAATATGTCGTTTTCCTTCTTGAAACCTACAAAAATTAGGATTAAATCAAATTCCCCAGAGAGAATTAATCAGAGTTTTTGTTGGAACAGGCAGTTAGGATAATTCGGTCGAAAACTGCAAAGGAGCATGAACAGATGGAAAAAGCAGGAAAAAAGTGTCGCGATATCAGTTTCAGAAGCCAGAAGAATCAGGCGGTGCTTTGCGTACATTCAAAAGAAGCCAGAGAGTATGCAAGGATTCTGGAAGAAGATGAACAGGTAAAGAGCTTTGAAGTTGGCTATTTGTTAGACCAGAACCGATATACCTATGTGAATCCCCTGGACATTCGCAAGGACTACTTTGCGACCCAGTGGACAACAGATTTTGTGTTGCACTATGCTGATGGGAGAATCGGCATCAGAGAACTGATTGGAAAAGGCGGTCTTACAAAAAGGGCAAACGTGGAGAAGCTGGAGTTTTCGCGGAGGTACTGGAGCAGCACCGAAGCCGCAGATTGGAAAGCTGTTGTCATGGAGAAGGGAGAGTAAGCTATGTTTGTTGAGTTATCAGGTGAAGTGTTTAAGGTACTGAAAAAGGAAGCGGATGGAAACTGGCTGATCTCGTATGAAAACCCATCCAGTCCTATTTTTGTTACAGAACAGGAAATGAATCGTATGAACCGGATAGAGCCGCCTGCGGAGTATCAAAAGAACTGTATGCAGACAGAGCGGACACCTGGTTTGCGGAAGCGGCGAGAGATGGTAGCGGAACTTCTGGCAGATGAATCTTTTATCACAGACAAAGAGAAACGGAGGGCAAAGGTTCGGGAGATTGCGGAGCGTGAGCATTGCACGACTAAGAGAATCCGTTCTTTGTATTTTAAGAGCCTGGCCGGGCGTTCCTTGATTGAAGAACGAGTAAAGGTTCAGAAAGAAGTTACCCCAGAGCAAAAAGATTTCCTTTGGGCTATCGAGACATTCTATTATTCAGCAAAAAAACTTTCACTCCGCAGCGCTTATGATATGCTTCTTCTTTCCAGGTATACAGATGCAGATGGACATTTGAAGGAGGAACACCCAAGTTGGCATTGTTTCAGACATTTCTATTATGAGAAGAACTATCATCGCCGTTCAAGAGCAAGCATTTCACGGAATGGTCTGACAGACTATCAGAGAAACCACCGGCCATTGTTTGGTAGTGCTTCGGATTGGAAAGGAAAAATCGGCGCGTTTCAGATGGATGCAACACAGGCAGATATCTACCTTGTTTCCCGCCTGGACCGTTCATCCGTGGTTGGCAGACCTTACGTTTATTTGGCTGTGGATACCGCTACTCAGTTGATAGCAGGAATTTATGTAGGACTGGAAGCCGGAGAACAGGCGGTTATCCGATGCCTTGCCAATGCGGCCATGGACAAAGTGGAGTTTTGTAAACAGCATGGGATTGAGATTACAAAAGAAGAATGGCCGAACGTGGGACTGCCAGGAGAAATCATCACAGATAAAGGCCGGGAATTTGTTGGGAACCGTATGAATGAACTGACGATGAAGTATGGGATTGAGGTTGAAACACTCCCACCGTTCCGCCCAGACGGAAAAGGACTGGTTGAAAAATCATTTGATTTGATTCAGCAACGTTATAAGCCTGTCCTCAGAGGTAAGGGAGTTATCGAAGCAGACGCACAGGAGCGCTGGGCGGTAGATTATCGGAGCCAGGCAATTTTAACCCCAGAAGAATTTACGAAGGTTGTCATTCATTGCGTTCTCTATCTGAACCGAAGCCGTATCATCAAAAGTGCATCAGAATGTGATTGCGAGCCAATCGCAGCAAAAATGTGGACATGGTATGAGCAGCAAAACCGTTCTACCATTCTTCCGATAGATGAAGATGCTTTGTATCAGTTTGGACTTCCGAGAAAGCAGGTGTCTTTGAGCCGGAAGGGAATATGCGAAAACGGATTATGGTATGTCAGCAAAGACTATAAGAAATTCCTTGAAAATCATAAAATTGGAGAAAAGGTCACTATCGCATACGACACGGAAGATGTGAGCCGTATCTTTCTGATAGACAAGATGGAGTATCTGACATTTGAACTTGCATCTTATTGCGAGAAATATGCGGGAGTATCCTCAGCCGAGTATGAAATGGAAAGAAAGACTAAAAAGGCAGGCCGCCAGGAATTGGAGCGGAAAGATACCGAAGGACGTATCCAGGCATTGCAGGATATTCAGGAAATTGTGAAAAAGGCAGAACGGAAAGAAAAAGAGAACGTCTGCGGTGAAAGAATCCGTGAGAACAGGAGAAGGGAGTTAGAATGATGAAATATTCAAATGAAAGAGTTGTAGAAGCGAAATATACGAATCCCCAGGGAAATCCTTTCGCGGAGGCGCTGCCACCACTTTTGAGCAAGAAAGAGTTTGACAGACAGATACGGAGCAAGATTAATCTTCCCAAAGACCCTAGCACCTGTCAGCCACAAGAGCGGAGGGCGTACTTGATGGAATTGTCAAAGTGGTTTCAGCCAATGGATTATATGTATCAGCTTTATGATATGCTTTACCGCGCTATGTCTGCAACGTATCAGACGAAAAACGTAGTTGATTCCGTCCGCCAGATAAATGAATTGTATACAGACTTTAGAACAGGCCGGGAAAGAGAGTTTCAATATTCTACGCAGGGATACAGCACAGCCATACTGGGAGTTCCAGGAATCGGAAAGACCTCTACACTACAACGATGCCTGAGTACGATGCCCCAGGTAATTATTCATACAAGATACCAGAACACGGCTATGTATACAAAGCAGATTAATTATCTGTTTGTGGAGTGCCCGTCCGACTGTTCCGTAAAGACTTTAGCCTTTAATATTTTTGCCGCTATTGACAGGGCCATCGGCTCAGATTATTTGAAACAAGCAAGTTATCAGAAAAGCATGGCAACCAGCGCGACTACGACCAGACTGAAAATCATCTGTTTGAATCATAATATTGGCTTGATTGTCATTGACGAGATTCAGAACGCCATCCAGACCGCCGCGAAAAACCGTCAGATTAAGCCCCTGATAAAATTCTTGGTAGAACTTACTAATGAGACAACCACAGGGATATGCTTTTGCGGAACACTTGAAGCGGAAGCAGTATTTGAAAAACAGGAACATTTGAAAAGACGGACAAGAGGATATCGGCTTCTCCCCATGAAGTTTGATGTGACATACAGAAAATTTATCACAGAGTTGTGGGAACATCAGGTGGTTTTGAAAAAGAAACCTCTGACAGAAAAGCTGATGAAACAGATGTATGACCTTTCCGCCGGAATCCCGGCTTATCTGGTAAAGATTTTTGAAGAAGCTCAGGCCCAGGCAATTCTATCAGGAAAAGAGGAACTTTCTTATGAAGTCATTAAGCAGGCCGTTGTGATGCTAGGGATTGAGGTTCCAAAAGTATATGGAAAGTATGGGACTTCAATTTCGGATTTTACTGTCCAAGAGGTGCAGATGAAAACGGTTGTTTCTGAACTTTCAACAGAACAGATAGATTCTGAACCAAATGAAACGAAGGTGGAAAGTACGGTTCAGACAGAAGTGGAAGCAGCCTTTGAAGCTGAATGTAAGAAAGATGAATCAACAGAGAAAGAGATAAAGCGGTTCTATGCAACACAGCGCGGCCGCAAGCGCAGCGAGCGAGAAGAAGCCGATCTGATTGCTGCATGGGTACTTGATACAACTGGAAATGTTCTGTTACATACACTGGAAACATGTCAGATGCTGGAAAGGAGGTGTTTCTGATGCTTCCATATTTCCCAGTGCCTTACCCCGATGAACTTTGGTACAGCACTCTTTGTCGCTATCATGTCCGATCTGGAAATATAAATACAGCAACCACATTTCAGGAGTTATTTGAAAGCCGGAAAGAAGAAACCTACTCCTGTCTTTTGCCAGACGGAGGGATTCGGAAAGTAGCAGCCCAACTTCCGGTAGGTACTTTGGATGTGGATGAAATCGCCAGGAAGCATACACTGTTTTCGTATGTGTTCCGTTTCCAGACATTAGAAACAAAGCAGAAATTGTTATGCCAGGCGAAAAATGGAGATATAAAATATCTCGTAAAACTTCCAAGGCAGTATTGGAGCAGGAGTTTGAAATTCTGTCCTGTCTGCCAAAAAGAAGATATGGAGAAATATGGAGAAACGTATTGGCATTTGAGCCATCAGATACCATCTGCGACTATATGCACGAAACACAGATGCCGTTTACTGAATTATAGTCAGATAGTAAAAAAGCATCGGAATGACAGTTTTGTGATTCCAGAATTGTCTGAGGAAGAACCAGTTTTTGATATCCCCAGGGCAGAAATTGAGTTGAATGAGACATTCCGAACATATCTGGAACTTCCGTTAGAATACAGTCCAACGCCAGGGAGCAACAACTTGTTTGAAGGACTTTTGGAGGCAGGATATAGATGTAGCAGGATGGATAAGAAATATGCGGTTGATTATAAAAAATTGGAACTGGATTTATGGGACTACTTTAGTAAAGATTTGATTATCCGAGTTTTTGGTACAACAAACCTGCGGAGTACAACCATGGCATATATTAGAAACTGGGAATATAAGCTGCCAGAACAATATGCGCTTCTTGCTACTTTCATTCATCAGAAGCCAGAAATCACATTTGCGTTAGAAAGTCAAAAGCGTTTGAAGCCGAAGCATCCTGAAATCTTATTGCCCCAGAAAGATTTATCCATGGATAGGCTGAATAAGTGCAGAAGATACATTGGCTTTACTCAGGAAGAATGGGAATATATAGAAAAACAGACAAAACTCTGCAAGATGCAAAGTCCGTCTGTCTTTATCCGTTCTTGCGTAGAAGAACATCGAAAACAACAAGTTGTATGAAATCAGGAGGCTGGGTCTATCGCAGATTCAGCCCTTTTTTTGATTAAATCTTCGTTCCAGTCTTTTCCTTGTGGTTTTATACGTGGGTAAGAGAAATCTTTACAAAAACGGTCGCCAGCCGCATCGTTATCAACAGCAAGGAAAACTTTACGCTTCAAGCGAAGTCCGCTGTGGTAAATTCTGTTAATCTGAATAATCCAGTCCAGTGTATTTGCCTTTAAGCCGCCGAGCGCACTGTAAATTCCTGGTTTGTGTGTAAGTTCGTAAAGACTGATGGCATCAATCGGAGATTCACATACGAAAATCGGAAATTCCTCAGGAATCATTTCATATACTAAGTGCCATTTCTTTGCATCACTGATTGGTTCACAGAAATATTCTGATGTGAAAGACCAGTAGCGGTTAGGCAGTTTTGTAAAGAGCAGCTTCTGTGTGCCAGTTTCCGAAATATTCCGTAGAGAATAAAAATCTTCTGACGCAGAAGCAAAACAAGCGTAATCCGTGCCAAACCCGCGGGCGGTAGCAGCGTAAAGCAATTCTTTCTTAATCAGTACATCAAGCACAAATTCGGAGATACCGCGCTGATTGTGCAGGTAATCTTTTATCAAGTCAATCCGGTTTGTTGCGACTGGCTGATAGAAAGACTTTGAAATATCATCAACCCCGTTGGATTTTTTGGGTTGACCTGTTTGGTAGGGATGAGGTTCATATTCATAATCGGATGGGTTATCCAGATAGAAGCGTTTCAGGGATAGAACCGCATCTCTCCAGGAGTACCCTTGATAGCGTGTAAGATAAGCAATGTTATCATTTACTTCATTTGTTGAATAACGACAGTAACTATCATGATAAAGAACGAGACTGTCATGGTCTATATCTCTAACATCATAACGCTTCACAACACGGTCTGGATGGACAGTAAGCATATATTCAATCAGGTCCGCGCTTTTAGCGAGGTCTATATCAGTTTGACTTAATCTACTCATAATTTATTTACTCCTTATCTTTTGATGGAAAACGATATGGGTTTAGGAAGGAAATCATTTTCTCTATCTATATAATGTAAGATTTGACCGAAAAAGAGCTATAAATCTGAATTTTAAATCTAAAATTTTTATAAACTTTTAGCCCAAATTTTTTAAGGATTGTATACTGAATACCTTATACACAATTCATTATTCATGATACTGAGTATTGAACACTGAACTTTTGACGAATAAGCATTTGATACTGAGAGCCGCAGCGCGAGCCAGAAATGATAGAAACATTCATTTCTGACTTTGGCGTGACGAAAAAAAAGGTATGGACATGGTTATTTTAGGAATAAGTGATTACCCCTGCACATTTTTTTTCGTCAAGCCGATACAACGAACGAATGTATTCGTGAGTTGTATGAATCTAAGTGCTGTCATTTACCCGTGATTAAAGCTAAGATATCTAAAGTTTACCTGTAATAAAGCTAAGATATCTAAAGCTTACTTGTAAATAAAGCTAAGATATTCAAAGTTTACCTGAATTGAAGTTAAGATATCTAAAATTTATCGTGATTAAAGTAAAGATATCTAAAGTTTATCTGCAATTAAAGGCAAGATATCTAAAATTTATCGTGATTAAAGCTAAGATATCTAAAACTTACTTGCAATAAAAGTTAAGATTTCAAAATAAACCAGCTTACTTGATGGACTATTCAAAATGAACCAGCTTACCCAATAAGTTATGATGTTCTTAAAATGAAATAGGCTTACTTGATATGCTAGGATTCAATCAAAATGAGCAAGTTTACCAGATGATATCATATTTTTATGAGTTCATAAACTGACATATATATTAAGAAAAGAGCAACAAGTCCTCAAAATGCCCTCAAAGCCTTATAAACACTGGCATTTTCCCACTTTTCAAAAGTAGGACATTTTACCCATGTTTTTCCGAATAAACCGCACCTACTTTCTTTAAAAAGGCTTAACTATATAGTATGTCAGAAGGGCAGCGAAAAAACGGCAAAAATTCTCCCCGTGGAAAAAAATATTTTTGGGCGCACCATTTTCTCCAAATCTGTCATATTAGTTTTGGGAGGAAAAAACTATGGCAAAAAATAAAGCAGTTCCATCTATGGTACAGTCAGATGGAACATTGAAACGAATCATCTCTTATGATTATACAGAGCGGAACTATCGAAGAATATTTCTGAATCAGGCGCTTCCGGCCCTCGGCCTGTTCGCCAACAGAGCAACAAAGATTCTTCTTTACATTATTCAAAATGCAGACAGCAGCAACATCGTTCACTGTACATACAAAGATATCATGGGAGATTGTGAAATTAAAGACAAGCGGATTGTCACAAAGACCTTAAAGGAGATGCAGGAAGCAGAGATAATCGTTAAGATATCGCAATCCCGCTATATGTTGAACCCGGCCGTCATGGTTCAGGGCAAAGACCAGAAGCTAGGGATGCTGGCAGAAACATTTCGGGATTTCCTGAGAGAAAAAAAACGAAGTGTGAAAGCGAAGGCGGAAGCAAAAGAGAAGGAGAAAAAAGACGATGTTTTATGATGAAGATATGAAAAAGAAGGCAAAGCGGGTTAATTTTATTGAGTATCTGAAAAAGTACCATCCTGATGCTGTTCAGTGGAAGCTATCTGGCTATGTATACAAGAAAGAGCCTTGGGTGGCATTTTTCCAGGGCCGCGATGGTGAATACAGATACTATGACAACCTCAAGGCAAAATATGCTGGGGCTGCGTATTGTGGTGATGGGATGAAGTTTCTGACGGACTATCTTGGAGGTTATACATTTCTATCGGCAACAAAGGCTTTGCTTGATTTTGAAGAAGAATTTGCAGAAGAAACAGATATATTTGAAGGGTGCTGAGAAGCATCCTTTTTTGTGCGAAAAAATATATCGGTCATAAGGGTAAAACGTGAAAAAATGCCATTTTTTGAAAGTACTTCTCACATAATACTAATAGGAAGGAAATAAACGAAAAGGAGATTGCTTATGAAGAAAATAGGAAATATATATATTTTGACTGAAAAAGAAATGGATGCACTTCGTTATGAACTTGATAAGTGCAGAAAATATAAAATTTTAGCAGAGATGGAGTGGGAGAAAGCGGATGAAGAAGATTCTGAAGATATTTTATAGAACAGTCGCATTTTCAGGAGCATGGATAGCACCATTGATTTATTATATGTCCGGCCGGCTTATTCCGTCCGCATCCGTAAAATCAAGAGCCATTTTATCACTGGCCGGGATGCTTTGGATACTATTCAATAATACCTGGTCGGTGGCTTGCGAAGGAAAAAAGATATCTGAAATTAACGTAGGGGATGGACTGATTCCTGATACTGGCTTAAAGAAAGAATCAGCTCAAAAGCGGATTGCTACTTATCCGAAGGTCCCTGCACAACTTCTTTCCAGAAAGCCGGAAGGTATAATACTAGGGAACTATAAACAGCAGTATGTCCGCATACCGAAAGACCAGATTTATCATTACTGTATTGTCGGCGGTTCCGGTTCAGGCAAAACATCAACGGTAATACTGGATACAATGTTAGCGAATTTTGCAGCATCAGACAATGAACTTCTAACTTTCTGTATCGACATCAAGGGAGAAATTCATGAGAAGTCCACCCGTAGATATGATGCTAATGTTCTTGTTGTAAATCCGTCCGATCGGACAACGGTTGGATGGGATGCCTGGTATCGTTTACATGATAATCCCTCTGATGATTTAATCGTGGAGAGCATGGAAGAAATTGCGGAGGCCCTGATTGTCAGCAGTAATCCGAAAGACCGTTTCTTCGTAGTCAATGCCAGAACAATGTTCACGGGGTTAATGGTTTATTACTTCAAACAGGGCGAATCTTTCATTGATGCAGTCAATCATATCTTAGAATCAGATTTAAAAAGTCTGTTTGCGGAAATCATCAAAGACAGTTCCAGAACAGACCTGTGGTATCCGCTGTTATCAAAATTCGCGGGGAAAGATGCCGAATCCGTTGAGGACTGCATGGTAGAAGTGACAACGAATCTTTCCGTGTTCAGTAAATCAGATGTGAAGTTCTGCTTTCGCGACAACGTTCAAAAAGCAAGTCCACATTCTTTTAAAGAGAACAAGTCTATTTTTCTTGCTATTCCAGAGCATCTTTTAGAATCCTATCAATCCATTTTACGCCTTTGCACAGCCCAAACTTTACAGGAATTGCAGCGCCGTCAGGATGGTGCAGAACAGAAGCCGATACTGGTTCTTATAGATGAATTTGCCCGTTTGGGACGAATCGAAACCATTTTTAACGCATTGGCAACCTTGCGGAGTAAGAAAGTGATGGTTCTTCTTGCTTATCAGTCGATGGCTCAGATTGAAGTCATTTATTCAAGAGAGGAAGCCAGAGTGATTGCGGATAACTGTCGTGTAAAGATGATATGTGAATGTTCCGACCCGCAGACATCTAAAGATATTTCGGAATGGTGCGGAAAATACAGAGATAAAAAGGAAACTTTAAACAGCGGTAAAGGACACCACAAATCTTACACTTATGAGGACAGGGCGATTGTGGAAGCCAACGATCTGCTCACTTTGGTCAAGAAAGAAGAAGTCATTCTCGTTATTTCTGGAACTGGCTATCTGAGACTGAAAAAATGTTACTACTTTAAAGACAAAGCATTGTCTGCTCTGGCAGAACAGGTCAGAGCCTATAATTTACAAACAATAAGGAGATAGATACTATGAAAAATTTTTATGATAAATTTTACAATGAAATGAAACACAACGCATACTTTGCCAAGATGGAACTGAAAAAAGTGGAAGTTCCGAAAAATAACCACATGGCCCAGGCAGTTACGGTTCTTCGTCCGGGAGAGGCCATTGCGCCGACCATCTACCCAGAACAGTTCTTTCAAGAATATATGCAGGGGACAAGTATTACAAGGATTGTTCAGAACCTTGCGGATGCGATGCAGAGAAATCCTATCAAACAATATGCTTCATCCGCAGAAGCGTACCTGTCTTTCATAAAGAAAGAGAACTTGCGGGCCGCGGTGGTAAATTATGAGAACAACAAAGAGTGGCTGAAGGATGTTCCGCATGAAAGACTTTTAGACCTCGCCGTGTTTGCCAAGGTAGACATGGGTGAACCTGGTATGAGCATGAAGTTTAACAACTGGCTCTTATCAAGGATTCAAATGACAAAAGAAGAAGTCTTAGCTGCGGCTATTGAAAATACAAAGTTATCGAGCCTTTTCATTCCGGCCACCGCAATGATAGAGCGGATCCTTATCAAAAATGGGATGGCTGCGGAAGATGCTGCTGAGAGTGCAAAGATATTGACATCAGAAAGAGGTTCATTCCCATTCTTCATTCTTACGAATGATACGGAATGCGACGGGGCTGCGGTGATTGCATCTTCTGATGTCCTAAAGAAAGTCTACGAACAAATGGGCGGTGATTACTACATAGTCCCAACATCAATCCATGAAGCCCTTGTTTTTTCAAAAGAAAGCAGCGATGTGACCGTAGCGGAAATGCAGAGAACGCTTCGTGAAACAAATCAGGAAGATGTTGACCTAGAAGAACGGCTTTCAGATGAAGTCTATGAATATGACGGCTTGCAACTAAAACTGGCTGGGGACAACAACCTGGAACGGGATGCAGAAGCTATGGAGCCTATGCCACATCGACATTCAAGATAATGGAGGTACATCAAAATGGATTTACAAAAGAAACTGGATTTACTGGAAGCATTACAAAAAATTTGTGAGCTGATCCGACATTCTGAGCCAGAGGTGGAATATCTCTGGCTTTCGGATGGTTCGGACTGGGAGGTACATCATGAAGAAACAGGAAAAACAGGATA